>Ga0207959_1000180_pt1 | contig 18024 bp, 24 predicted proteins | sample CryBogCBH20Aug07_FD_184609 | JGI IMG/M metagenome (GOLD analysis project Ga0207959, IMG submission 184609) | Freshwater microbial communities from Crystal Bog, Wisconsin, USA - CBH20Aug07 (SPAdes) (version 2) | ecosystem: Environmental > Aquatic > Freshwater > Lake | place: Crystal Bog... | reverse complement strand
CCGTGAAACACTATGGGTCGGCCCGAGCGGAGCGAGGAATGTACTTGATCTGTCTGTGGGCTGTCCAAGACCTGTCCAAGACCGGTCAAAGACCTGTCCAACAGCGGTCCAGGAGCGGGGGCGGGGATCAAAACGGATCTCGCCTCAATAATAATCTTGACGGAATACAAACAACGATGCCGAGCGAAATCACCACCATTCAGTATCAGCGGGTCATCAATACTCTGAAAAAGCGTGGAGTCTCAACCTTTGACGACACAGATGCTGTGTTGAACGCCATCAAGACCACGATGAAGGGCGAACCTGCAACGGACAATTCTATACGAAACAACCTGAATGCGATTCTCTGGATTGTTGGGAAGGATTGCAGGGTAGGAAAGGTGTATCACAAGGCGATGATGGATATTGCGATGAAGATCAACGGGGACGCAACATACCGCGTTAATGAGAAGAGCGTGTCGTGGGACGTTCTCTCCCAGATCTATAAGAAATATGATGGTCAGGATCGTCGCATACTGGCGGTCTATACTCTCGCTCCTCCTCGTCGCCTTCACGACTATGCCTCAATGCAGGTGGTCGCCCGAAAGCCGAGAACGATTGAGGGGAACTACCTGGTCGTTAACAAGTCCGGACTGACATTCTATTTCGGGGATTATAAGACAAAGGGACGTTATGGGGTTCAAACTTTCAAAGTTCCTGGTTTGCTACGGGAAGAACTCGACGAGCATATTATCGCCGGACAGCCGCTCTTCTCCCTCCCATCAGGAAAACCTTTCGGAGATACGCAGTTCTCGGCCCACATCGGCAATCTTACTGCCCCGCACACTCCCGACAACGTTCGTGCGACCCCCACTACCTTCCGTCATTCCTACATCTCACACTTCCTTGCTGGAAATCCCACCACCGATAAGCGAAACCGCGTCGCTGAAATGATGGGACATTCAACGGGTATGCAGTTGCAGTATGACCAGCGAGAGGAGGACGAGTGAACGCCGCCTACTAAAACGGATTGCCCTGCTTCCACGATTTTTGTCTGGTATAAGTACAAACACATGAAGGTCTCAAATCTCCGTATCGACTACGACTGGTCCGTTCCCCCCTCCCACATTCGCACCATCGTAGACGTTCTACCCCGCAACTCCTACATTGATGTTGACTTGGTTGTCACGATGGGGAAGGCCGTGATCCTCACCCTCCGGGACATCACCTACGACGAATGCGTCAAGCAGATTGAGACGTACCACGAGGCATATGCACAGCGACTCAATCGTCGCTACGAGAATTAAAATCCACCAAAACGGATCGGGATTTCATCTAACCACATAGAAATGGTTGAGACGTACAAGAACAAATTCAACGCCAAGTTCGGTCTCCCCAAAGATATGTCGCACACCATCCCCGAGATAGCCAAGCTCACCGGATTCAAGAAGAGCGGATTGGAGACGATTGTGCGGAAAGGAGAAGGTGCTTTTTATTCCAATCACGCATCGGTCAGGCCACAGGTCAAGTCGGCAATCCAGTGGGGTAAGGCACGGGTGTATAGTGCCGTGATGGGCGGGAAGGCGGCTCGGGTCGATAAGGCACACTTGGTAAAGAAGTAAGACACACCTACCTCAACGCCCGATTGAAGAAATAGTCGTTTAGACACTAAAATTGTCTTATGAGTAATACAAACAAATGGAACTGAATGCCGAGCATGTTGAGAGTTTGATGGAGGGGCTGGTCGCCGTGCCAGAAGATGTTTTTTGGGCAGAGATGGAGCGTCGCCGTGCCGAGAGGAGGGCTGCCGTCCGCCGTTCGGTTCAGCGAGCATACTACGAGCGAAACAGGGATAAAATCGTAGAACAGCAGAGGGACTATCGCCGTCGCATCAAGAACCAGGGTGTCGCCCCGACCCCCGTTCAATCCGTTTAGATATTTTGTGTGTATAAGTAATAAATGCAAAGCCCAGACGCCGCCATCATCAAGACGGAGGTTTTTGACGTTGATGCTATGTCGCACCTGCTGAACTGCGACGGCATCTCCACCATCGACAAAAACCGCCTTCGGGCAATGAAGCGTGCCGCCCAGAAAGGCAACCAACTGCGGGTTGCCTACCTTCGCGGTAAGCATTTGAAGAGCGAAGAGTTCGGGCGTGTCACTCCTGAGAAAGGTATTGGTCTCGCTATGGTTTCACGAGACCAACGCAATTTCCTCGCCCGACGCTACTATTTTGACCTGGATATGGTGAACTCCCAACCCATCATTCTCGAACAAATCTGCAAGACCAAAGGGTGGCAGTGCGACAAACTCTCCCAGTTCATCACCGAGCGGGATACTCGTATGGCCGAACTACACGGCGATCGCAACCAAGCCAAACAGATGGTGATGACTATGCTCTTCGGCACTCTCACCCCACCCGAAAAGCACGACTTTTTCATTGACCTCATCAAGCAACTCGACACCATCACCAAGAACCTCTACAACTCAGCTCCCGACGAAATCAAGAAGATCGCCAAGAAGCACAAGAAATACAACGAGAAGGGATCCGTCTGTGCCTCCGTCCTCCAACAGGAAGAGTTCAAGTGCCTCACCGCCCTCGACAAGATCCTCTGCCGTGAAGGTCGCGAACTCGCCGTCCTCATGCACGACGGAGGATACGTCCGCAAACTTGAAGGCGAGGAACAACTCCCCGCTGAACTGATCGCCAAGTGCGAGGCCTCCATCAAGGAACAGACGGGCTACTCCGTCCAACTCAAACAGAAGGAAATGCTGACCTCCTTTGTGATTGACGAGAACGACAACGAACTCCTGGATCCGTCCATTCTCATTGACGACAAGTATGCCGCCGAACGCTTATGCGAAATGATGGGTCCCAACCTCGTCCATTCCGCCGACGGCATCTACATTTTCAACACCTCCACTGGCATCTGGTCCAACGATGAAAACGATATTAAGACCGCCATCGTTCACGCTGGGCTGGTATTCAAGCAGATGGGACCTATGGGCGTCAAGATCTACGATTACTCTGGCTCTATCAAACCGATGAACGCCTGCTACTCCTACCTCTCCCAAATCCTTCCCAAACAGGATCGCTACTTCCTCGACCGCATCGAGAGTTCCAAGTTCAAACTCCTCTTCGCCGACGGGATCTACGATTTCAAGCAAGATAAGTTCCTCCTGGGGTTTGATCCCAACATCGTCTTCTACAACGCTCTGCCGTTCAAGTATTCCCCCGAAGTCCAGGACGATATGGACTTTGTCATGCAAAACCTTTTTGTCGCCCCCTTCTCCAACAACGATACTCCTGCCGTATTCCTCCACTACCTCATGCGTGGCATCATCGGTGACTTCCTTATGAAGAAATACCTTATCGGGATCGGCGGCACCAACTCAGGCAAGGGCGTCCTCACCGGTCTGCTACGCCAGACATTCGGACACAACATCACCACCTTCAACGGCAACTCCCTCCTCCTTCGTCGGGGGGACAGCGAGGCAGCACGTGAGTTGTCCTGGCTATACCCCATCATGAACTCCCGCATCGCCATTTCCAGCGAAATGAAGATGACCGAGAGTGCTGTGATTGACGGCAATATCGTCAAGTCCGTCGTCTCAGGCGGAGACGAAATCACCTTCCGCCGTGTCTACAAAGATGAGGTCGTTGGCATCAACACCGCCATGCCTATCCTCTTCTGCAATGACCTACCCAAGTTCAGTCCCGCCGACGAGAGTGTACGGGAACGCACCATCGTCATCACCTTCGACAACTCCTTCGTGGATCACCCCGACCCCAACATTCCCACGCAGAAGCAGGGCGATCCCACCATCAAGCAGACCCTACAACAGCCCAAGTATTTTGCCGCTCTCTTCCACATCATGCGTAAGGAGTTCAACACCTGGAAGGAGACGGGATACAAGGAAATCGTGCTTCCGCCCCATATGATCCAGGAGAAGAACGACTGGGTGCCACTCACCGATTTCGGCGATCTCCTCAACGAGAAGTTTGAGATCACACGCAACCCCGAACACATGGTGCTGTTCGACGACATCTACAAGGAGATCATCCGCACCACCGGTGAGGGAACATACAGCAAGACGAAGGTAGGACGTGAGCTGACCCGCATGGGTCTGCCAAAACTCGATAAGAAAGACGGGCGTGTTACGAAGGTGTATCGCACTGGACTACGTCACGATTTCATGAAGCATCGCACTGCAACAGAGGAGGACTAAGTGGTTGTTGGTCGCTGGTTGTTGGTTCTAAAAGGAACATTATTGACCAGAATAAAATGAAAAAAATTAAAAAGAAATTTTGGAAATCCTACCTAGGAAAATGTCTGGGGAAACCAGAAACCAGAAACCAGCAACCACTCAGTTTAGATTGAACTCCCGTTTGTAGATCTGGATATTGCGTTCCATACTGCGTGAGGGTCCCCACAGAATATTCATCGCTAATAGCCCTGCAGAGGTCGGATCGTGGGACACGAGGTCTTTGTGGTGTCGTTCGAGGTAGTGTTTGCGTTGGTCATCACTTGCTCCACGCGTGAAGTCAGTATACCCCGATGCACCAAAGTGGGTGTGGCGGGTATGTCCGTCCTCCATCTTGAATTCGGCAACCCATTTCTTGCCGTCCCGGTCGCTCCGCTTCACAGAGATTAATTTGATCATTATATAATGGAGAGACACGTTGTGTTGCCCAAAGGCACACCACGTAAGATCCCGTGTGAATGTGGGAAGGTCATACAGACCAACTCTATGCCTATTCACGTGACGTCAAAGAGGCATAGACAGATCATGGCAGAGAAGAACCGGATTCGGGTGGAGTCTGGAAGTTTTGTGTTGGGAGAGATCAAACCAACGCTTGATGATTGAGAGTATGGTGCGTCTGGGCGTACAGCACCTCTGCATCTTTGGAACGGACTTGATGGTGGCCCTGAATACGCAGAACCATCATCAAGCTCTAAAAATACTGACCGCAATTATGAAGATCACATTTGAGTCAATCACAAAAAACGGAGGGATAAAGTAATAATGGAAGCAGTCGAGAGCAAGCAGGACAAGATTCGTAGGTTGGCAAGGGAATGGTATGCAAGGAATAAGAACAGGATTCGGGAGAGGAAATTGAACCAGAATCACGAGTATCGTCGTCGACTGAGGGTAGGTCGTCCACCTCGCGAAGTCGCCAAACCTGAACGGGTCTTGATCTTTGATATGGAGACCAACGAACTTAAACATCCTGAACCTGAACCTGAACCGAAACCTGAACCTGAACCGGAGGTCATTCCTGACTCGGAGACAAAAATAGAGGTCGGCAAATATCTTGTGAGCTTTGATTAAACATGCCCTACCGCCTCGTTGCCTCAGGCGATAAGTATTATGTCGTCAGCCCTCATGGACACTACCTGTCAAAGCACCCTCTGTCTCATGAGGAGGCGATGAAGCAGGAGACGGCGGTTCGTCTCAGCGAACTGCGGAAGGAGGGTCGTCTGGCCCCTGCCCTGGCGGGAAAGCACGCTGACGAAGACCATGTCCAGAAAACAAAAGAGGAGCACCACAGCGGTAAGATGGATGCACTCGGATTGCCTTTCGTCCCTGCCCCTCGTGATAAAGTCCACAAGCACGGGATCATTCCTACCCGAGACATCTACGCCCCGCTTCCACTCCCCATGCATCATCTACGTGGAACGGGTATGAAGTATTCGTCGCACGGTTAAAACGGATCGCCCCAACAACATCTTGAAATAGAGCAATGGAGGAAGAAGAGTGGCGACCAGTTCAAGATTACCCTGACTATCAGGTCAGTAATCTTGGACGGGTGGGAAGCACGAAGATGTATCACGGATCCAAGGAGATGCGGATACTCGCACCAGGACGTAGTAGTAGAGGTGGGTATTTGGTTGTATCTTTGTCAAACGAGAATGGTATAAAGACGTTTACAACTTATCGTCTTGTTGCGGTTGCGTTTATACCCAATCCAGACGGCAAACCAGAAGTAGACCATATCAATAGAGATCACACGGACAATCGGGTTTCCAATTTGCGTTGGGCTACTCGGAGTGAAAACAACCACAATGTTGGAGTTAAAAAGACCAACGTGCTAGGGTTCAAGGGTGTCAGCATCATGCCTGGACGGAATAAGAAATACAAAGCACAGATACGCCACAACGGGCATATCATTCGTCTCGGCTACTTCTACACCCCAGAAGAAGCCCACGCTGTCTATATCGCCAAAGCACGAGAACTACACGGCGAGTTCTTCACCCAATCCGAAAGACCGGAAGCTTGATATACTGGCTCTCGTCGTCCTTCGTCTCCTTCTTAGAGGGTGCGTCGGGCGGGGCTTCGTCCTTCTTGGGCTTGGCGGCGTCGCCTCCTGACTTCTTGGCCTCGCGTCCAGCACGCATCTTCGCCTTATGCTCCTCCGTCAGTGTCCGCTTGGGCTTTGACGCAGTGGTCGGCTCAACGGCTGCCTTCTCCACCTTCTTGGCACTGACCTTTGCCTTCTTCTCCTCTGCCTCGCTCTCGGACCCTGTTCCTGAATCATCGTCCAGTTTACCAGGTTTGATGGTGGATGCCTTCTTCTTCTCCTGCTTCTCGGCATACTGCGTCTTCTCCTTGACGGGCTTCTTGGGAACGACGACACCCTCCTTCTCATCACCCTCCACCTCTTTGGCTTTGGTGCGTCCTCCGTGCTTCTTATTGGGGATAGGTAGGGTCTTATCCTTTTCTGCGGCAGCACCCAATACCTCCTTCATGCGTTCCAGATCAGCACGGCACATTTTGGACGGAGCAACTTGGAGAGTAGCCATCATACCACGTACTTCTGCACGAAGCTGAGCGATGTTTTTCTTGCCTTCCGCCATTTTCTTTACCAGAGATTAGTTTTGAGTTTATTTGCCATAGGTTCACGGCGAGCTAGGGGTTTCAACTGAACGGGGTGGACGGCGTCATGTTGACTTCCAGGCTCATGGTGTCGTAGGTCACCGTTCCCGTGTCGCACAGGGCGTAGAGTTGCAGGGTGAAGGGCGTCCCTGATGTCAAGACCGCGTCGTAGCTGTCGTTCCACGTCGCGGTGAAGTAGGACACGCCTTGAAACGTCACGGGACTGACGACGACAGGGCGGATGAGTTTGACCGTATTGAAATTGGTGAGGGTAATGCCGTTGACGAGAATCTGCATGAAGAAGAAGAGATTGGTGGTGGACGGCGTGCTGATATGTCCAGTGACCAAGACGTTGATGACGGGTTTGGTCGCGATCTTCCAACCGAAGGAGGCGGATTCGTAGATTTTGACGGGCGTGACGTTGGAGATGAGGGGCGGGGTGAAGACGGGGACGGAGAGGTTGAACGTCTGCTGACCAGAACCAGGAGGAAGGCCGTTGATACTGCTGATGTTGGTGAGGACGGCACCAGAGGACACATCGCCTACAAGTGTCTTGACGCCGGTGATGTTGGAGCAGGTGAGCCCATTCAGAATGGAAGCACCTCCATTGATGTTGGTGACTCCGCCACCTACCAAGAGACCGCCACCTGCGATGGAGACACCTCCTGCGGCAATGCTGACACCTCCGCCAGCGACACTCAGTCCGCCTCCTGCGATGATACACCCAGCAGCTCCGATGGTCACGATTCCACCAGCTAATCCAATACCAGGTGCCTCGATGACGAAGGCAGATGCAGCTGTCCAACTCACTGCTCCTGTCTCGGCCGTCACAGTTCCTGCCGTCAAGTTCCACGCTCCGATTTCCCATGTAGTGGCTAATGAAGCGACGTTCCATTCGCCCAAGAACTCAAAGGTTGTCAGAGCTCCTGCCGTAATATTGAACTCTAATGCACTCTCCATCGTCAGGACACCCGCAGTGGATCGCATTTCAAGGAGACCGGCAGCGTCAATATTGATTTCGGTGTCGCTGTTGATCCCGAACCCCAATGCTCCTGCCGTCATCGTAATCTCACGAGCTGGGTTGATCGTTGTTCCGACCTGGAAGGTATTGGGAAAGGAGATGAAGTCGGGAGCGGACGCATTCCCCTGAACTCCGTGATAGACGTTGGCGTTCAGAGTACAACTCTTATACGCAGTCAGCGTGTTTGCTGCATTAATGCTAAATCCAAACGCCGATGGAATGACGACATTGTTGACGGCAGGATAGTTTGCCCAGTTTTTCACATCTCCCTCAGTTCCCGTTGTAATCACAAACCCGTTATACGTCAGATTTCCATCGGTATTCGTCGTGAGATTACGAACGCCGCCTCCCGTGAAGTTCACAGAGACCACATTATTCACCGTATGGGTATTGACATCCAAATTATCGTTCAATGGGTTTGCCAGGAGTATTCGAGGAGGAGATCCAATGATACGGGTCGTAAGATTTCCAGCGACATCAACTGTAAGAACATTCTGAGGTGCACCCACGCCTGTTCGAAAGGTTGCCCCTGCAAGATTGTCAAACCCAAAATAGGCCATGTCCACATTTTCAAGTAAGGGGTTGGTGAGGATCGGAGACCCTGCGGAGGTGAGATGTCCGTTGTCATCGATTGCGAGAAGATTGAAGGGTTGTCCAGCTCCCCGATTGAAATTAATTTGATAGACGTTCAGCAACTGGTTGTTGTTCATATTCACAGCTTGCATAGCGTTGTACTGCGACCATGAGGCAGAACACGGAAACCCATTGATCGTAGCTGTTGTTGCGTTCTGTCCCAAGATTTCTAACTTACCACCTGCGGTTCCAAGAGCTCCACCAAGATACAATCGAGGAATGGCCATGTCCGTATCGGTGCAAATATAGGTCGTAGCGGGACCGATGCCGTAGGTGAGTTGTTTGGTGTACATATTGGCGTAGAAGCCAGGCACACCGGGATATGCAGGGTTCCAGAATGCGATGTTATTGACGTTGGTAATCCCAGCTTGTCCCGCAAGACCGGTGGCGTAAGAAAAATACAGGTCGTTCAGGGCATTGATGGATGCTCCACCAAGTCCAGGAATGGCCGTGTTGAAGGTGATCTTGTTAATGTTGGAAATCTCATTCCCACTGAAATCCACGTTTTGAATGGCACGGAACTGAGCCCACTGAGAGGTGGTGGCCACGCCAGATCCGGCGATGGGGGTTCCGTTAAGGTAAAGCGTGGCTGACGACAGAGTCCCAGTGCAGGTAAGGGCAGAATTATTGGAGAACCCGTAGGACTTGGCACCCAGTACGCTATACGGCTCCCCCGAAATGCCTTCGCCGTTCATGACGACATTGTTGATGGCGTCGTAGTTTGCCCACTCTTCAATATGCGGAAGATCGTTGATGGTCGCAATGGGTTTTCCGTTCAGCAACAGGTCGGTCGGATCAGCGGTCAGGATTTGGGCATCAATCTGTAAGTAGGAACACCCCCGAATATCGCCGTCGTTCAGGATCACCTCGCTGAGATTGTAGATCCCGTATCCCGAAGCGTCAATACGGGCAACGGCAGGAAAGTTTGCCCAGTTGGAAGCGTTCTGTCCGGGATCATTGGAGGCGAAATAGAATTCGTGTTTGGATGCTTCATTGACACCCGCCAACAGCGACATGGATGTTTCTTCTTACTTCATTCGTATACTTGATTTTGTTTGTGTCCTAAACAACAAACACCCGTATGTCTCTCCTCACATCGGTCAACGAAGCAGCACGAGGAGAACCCTTCCTGACACCGAACAATGTGCAGTTTGTACAGCAGTATGAATTCTCTATCGGCACTGGGTTTACGACAAGTGCGGCAGTTGTCTATCCTGCGGGAACAATTGCGACAAAGGTCTCAACGTCGACATTCATTCCTGAAACGTCGGGTAATTACCTTGTCCAGCTCTTTATGGATAATGTCGGGATCAACTGGAATAGCGGGACACAAAGTGTGATGGATATTCAGGTCTATAACCAGACGGACAGCACAGAGTTCTCCTTCCCTCTGTATACGTATGCAGCCATTCCGACAACAACCAACGTACGCAACAATATGACGACGATCGCTCCATTGGTTGCCGGGAAGACGTATAGTGTTCAACTTACAGTGAATCCTATAACGAGCAATGTGGATTTGACGGGCTGTGGAGCGAATATAGTGGGTGTCTACTACTTTCATGTGGGGCAATGATTTCTATTCTTTCAGAGTTATAAACAATGTCTTTGCTCAGTTCAGCAGTGGAGTCCCAGCCGGGCAATCCCTATTTCTACAACCTCAACGTCTCGGGTGGAGGTGGAGGTGGGGGTGGTGGCGTGGAGGCTGTTTCAGCCAACGGCGGAGCGGATCGTGTCGGCAATATCAACTTCGTCAACGGAAACGGACTTGCCCTTGCGAACGTGGGACAGAACTTCACGTACACCAATACGGGCGTTCTGGGTGTCAATGCGGGAGGGTTCAGCAATCTTACGGGCGGACTCTCGGGCCTCACATTTGTGGCTGGAAACAATATGACCATAACGGCAACAGGAGGAGCGACCCCGACGATCACCTTTGCGTCGGATGTGAGTGGAAGCGATGATGGAATCTTCAATACGATCACCGCAAACACAGCTACTCTGACCGATATTACATCGTCGGGAACCACGACTCTGAATGGTGTTACGATGACAGGTCTTACGGTGGGGGAGGCAAGTGTGGGAACGTTGGCGGTAGTCAATTCAGCGGCAGTGGTGGGCAGTTTGATTGTCGGCCAGCGTCTCACCGGGCAGTCGCAGACTCTATCGGTGAATGCGTCCAACTCCATCGTGTTTAACGGAATCACAATTCCCGATGGAACGTATATCTGCACGATTCGTGGAAGTGATAGTATCTCGTATTTCAGTGCGGCTGTCGGCCTGTGGGGTGATGTGGCCACCGGAGCTGGGGAGGGAATTACGAAGTTGGCGATTTCGTCCAACGTGAATGCGGTCTCTCCGAACCCGCTGTCGTTCAATTCTGTGGACGATGGAGATGGATTATGGAATTTCACGCCGATCTTTACCAGCACGTTGGTGAATACCGTGAGTAGTTTTACATGCACGATGTCTCCGAGCTTTCAATAAGGAAAGAAACGTATCTCTGTCTATACCAATAGATGTCTCTGCTCGCAACCGTGAACGAATCATCAACCAATCATGTCTATTGGGAGGGTCTACAAGGAGCAGACGGCGAGACGGGACCGACGGGACCGACGGGACCGCAGGGATCTCCGGGTGGAGCGACGGGACCGACGGGACCGGCGGGAACCAACGGAACCAATGGACAGACGGGGGCAACAGGACCAGCGGGATCGCCAGGTGGAGCTACTGGTGCGACGGGACCGGCAGGAGTCGATGGAGCGACGGGACCGGCAGGATCACCGGGTGGAGCAACGGGACCCACAGGACCAGCGGGAACAAACGGAACGAACGGACAGACCGGTGCGACGGGCATCACAGGACCGCAGGGTCTTTCGGGTCCTCGTGGATTTCAGGGTGCGACGGGCGTCTCTGGATCAAACGGACAGACGGGTGCCACAGGTCCGCAGGGTCCAGCGGGAACTCCGCCGACGGGATCAACGCGTACGGCAAACTTTACGATTCCGCTCATCTCCAACTATCTCCCAACGGCCAATGCATCGTATCCGTTTATGACGGTGTATTGCAATGTTGGACCTATCAATCCCAGCGTCGTGGCTCCGTTCAATGACTCTAATATCAATATGGTTCAATTGACGATGCCATTCTCGGTCAATTTTGGTACAACCACACTGATACGTGGAAATAACCAGTTTTACTTGTACGTCAATGGTATAGGTGTTACGAGCGAGAACACGGGAACGTTCCAGCTGGCTCCGAACGGAGATTTCCACAACGTCAACTTCTTGAACTTGACGTTCAATTTAGTGCAGGGAGTTCATTACACGCGTGGCAATGTCAATGGACTCAGTGTAAGGGCATCAACGACCATATCGGGAAGCTACTTTGCGAATTACAACTTAGATTCCCCCAGCGATGACGATACAACAATTGGACGAGTCGCGGGGTTCTATTGAATTAAAACTTGGCGACAGCCCACGAGATCGCGAAATTGGACGTTGTGGCAGGATTTCCAGCGACAATGAACTTGATGGATCCGCCGGAGAGGTTTGAGGGAAAGGCGGAGACGAGCCAGTTGTTGTATGCATCGCTCAGATCGGCCTGTCCACATTGGAGAGAGCAGGAGAGAGGCGAGTTGCTGGTCAGTAAGGGCGAAACATTTGAGATGGTTGCCTCATAGGTGGGGGAATAGGCGTTGGCTGTCCAGGTAAGATTGCTGACGAGACCGCACGGGAGGGGAGGTGCAAAGAATGAGGAATTGACTGCTGCCTCATTCACGGACGAGAGTAGGGACATTGCTTTGTTTAGTCCACAGGTTTTTTGTGAGAAGTATATATACAAACAAATGATGTCGGCCACGAATTACTTTGAGAAGCCCTCCTTCTCACCCGAAGCGGGGGTCATCACGGTGCGTCCGTCATCGACCGCCCTGCTGACGATTGATAGTGAGGATCGGTTCGCAAGTTACACTCAGGAGCGATTGGCTCTTGGAAATGTGAATGGAAATGCCTACAACCAGTCGCCGTACAACTTCGAGATCGTGAAGAAGGAGAGTATCATGAATGGTTTTTTCACTCGCCTTGGGATGACAGAGGTATGCTTCCCCTGGACGATCCCGAACATCAACCCCAAGACACAGGAGATCATTGTGAATTGGTCGGTGAGCGGTGGAGCATCCGGGAGCAACATAGTTACGTTCACACAGCCCGACTTCCTGAAACCGAGCGAGATTGCGACTGAACTGCAAACGCTCGTTCGTGCGGCAAACACCAATCTGTCGGCGGCAGTAGTAGGATACGGCAACGGCATTCTCACCAATATTCCGCAGTTCTACTACGGTTCGGGAGTGACTGGTGCGAATGCGGTATTCATGTCGTTCTCGCCGATGCCCTCCAACTCGCCACTCTATCCTTACCCAGATACGACCAAACAGCTGTTTGACCTGCTTGGTTTCACCAGCATCAATTCGGTTGTCCCGCCGACGACAACAAGTGGAATTGGTAAGCCCACGCTGTGTCAAGCCACTCGGTATGTTGATATTGTTTGCTCGCAGCTGACTTACAACCAGCCCCTGAAAGATACGACGACACAGCAGATTGCTCGTGATAGTTTGTGCCGTCTGTATTTGGGCGATGCAAACGGGTTTGGCAACAATACCCTGAAAGCTGGAGATAGTAATTTCTGCCCTCCTGGGTGCGAACCGGCAGTGCTTTACCGCCAGTTCCAGACACCGAAGATGATTAACTGGAACTCTGCAGGTAAGGCTTACCAACCTGTTCCAGGTGTATTGAAGTTCGAGGTGTTTGACGATGCAGGAGCCAATCTTGGTGAGATGTGTTCTGGTGCCATTACGCCAAACATAACGACAACCGCTCAGAACCCCGAATACACGGACTGGTCGGCGACTATCCTGGTCAGCGAGAACTAAATACGCTCCTATGAGTATGAAGTTAAGCCCCGAGCAGTGGGCGATGGCTCGGGTGTATAGTTTTCTGGACGGAAACCCGAAGCACGATAATGATTTGCGACGACGAGTGATTAATAATCGTGGGTTTGCCGAGAAATCGCATACCCGTGTCAATTCTCACATTAAAAATATTCATAATGAGTAATGGAACTCAATAAAACCCATATCGGAAATGCCGTTGAGTTGGCTGCGGGATTAGAGGATAAGAGTATCGATTTGATTATCACATCGCCTCCCTATTACAATTCCCAGCACAAGTATCAACGTGGTTCAGGATTTCATTATACCCGAGATATTGGTGAGCCGTTGTATGTGATTGAAGATTTCTTTGAGGCTGTGCGACCAAAATTAAAAGACGATGCGATGATTTGTTTGAATATTGGGTTTTCGTATGGCGAAACAGGTGTGATGCGTCCGTATGATATATTGGATAGGTTAAGGAAACAGGGATACTTTGTGATAGACCAGGTGATTTGGTGGAAAAACAACCCAATTCCAATGCAGAACCGATTGACGAATGCTTATGAACCTATCTTTGTTTTATCCAAGTCTCCCAAAGGCAAATACTATACCAAAGAATATACGCATAATGTTTGGAAGTTTCCTGTCCAGAAAGGAATAGGTCATTCAGCGGTGTTCCCCGACGAACTGCCTAAACTTTGTTTGGAACATTTCAGCAAGGAAGGAGATTTAGTATTAGATCCGTTTATGGGAAGTGGAACCACTGCCCGAATGTGTTCAGAGATGAAACGCCGATGGATTGGATTTGAACTGAATGGCGATTATGTGAAAAAAGAATCCACGTAGAATATAATGAAGTTAATGTCTATTGAGCCTTCCCCGAATAAATTGAAGAAATGGAGAAACATCTAATGTGTCCGTCAAACGACGGAACGATTAGATTTTTATGTCGTTTTCGTTTAGAAAATGAGTTCGCACGAGCCCTTAGAGAACCCAGCGACGCAGTTGTAGACGTAGACAACGTGGACATCGTAGGTTCCGCCGTCGGGGAACGTGACGTTGAGGTTCACGATTCCGTTCGTGATCTCCTTGCCATGCACCAGCACATCCGCCTCGTAGTCCGAGCCCGTCGGCTGGGCGAACGGCAGCTCAACCCACTGCGAGAGAGCAGACGACGACGTCCAGCCCGTTGAGGAGGGAGTGATGACCGACTGGTCAACCGCCGCAGGGGACGTGCCGTCCAGCAGGTTCCACATGGCCGCCGAGCCGTCCAGGTACGTGGAGTATTTGAGACCCGCATACAGGATCTCGGCAGCGGCGGGAGCCACCCAGAGGAGCGTGTTCGGGGGCTGGGACGAGTTGGCGACCGCACCCGTCGGGGAGAGCCACACCTGAATCTTCTTCACCTCGCCGGCACGGAATCCAGTGAGTGTGAACGGCACCGTGACGCCCGCACCCGGAGCCTGACCGCTGAACACAACCTCCTGCTGGTCGAAGGTCGGTAGGGGCATGGAATACATGTGGTCGTTCATGTTGATGCGGTTGGCCAGAGCCATACCGCGATCCTTCATCTGCAGCTGCTCAACCTGGAAGTAGGCCGTAGAGAAGCCCGTCGGCAGCGTCGGGGCAGCACCAGTCGTGTTGACCAGCCAGTACGCCGAAGGAGGCAGGAGCTGGCACGTGATCTGCACCTGCTGGCTGAGGAGGTCCGTCGGCAGCGGGACACCGAGCTCGTCCTCACCAGGTGCAGCCCAGATGGAGACGGGGATGTACGCATACTGAGCTACCGACGTCGCCGTCGTGGGGGCACCAGGAATGCCACCGACCTGCTGACCGCCGAGCGACAGGATAGAGTTGCGTTGCTCCTTCGTGCGGCACAGACGGAGGTTGCGGGCGAGCAGCTGCTGGCCCGAGAGGAAGTACTGGGACGAACCGCCAATACGGAACGAAATCTGCGAAATTGCCTTGTAGCCCCAGCCACGTTCGAGTGCACCAACACCGCCCGCCGTCGCGGACGCAATCTGCGACGCAGAGTAGCCAACCACGATCAGGACGTGGCGAACACCCTGATTCGGGGGCAGCGTGAACACCGACACACCGGCGTTCGGGTTGCTGAACGCCTGCGAGTAGCGAGTATCGTACTCCACCGGGATCGCCTGCTTCTTGGCGTTCTCGTGGTCTGTGTAGTACATATCTAAGGGCTCACCGACACGAACAAGAGCCTGCGATGACGACATAGTTGTTATGTTTCTAATGTCCTACAAAAAATTAGGACATAAAATCAAACAACCAAATGGACACTCATCTTCGCACTCCTCATCTGCCAATGGCCCCGACGAAGCTCCAACACCTCCAAGCGACGCAGGTGGCTGGAATTGTCCACCACACCGGCGAGATGGTTCAGGGCCAGGTGCCTCAGATCAGCAAGGTTCCCATCTATGAGGTGCCATGCCCCAAGTTGCCGGATCACCTGCATAAGGTCAAGGGTGCGGCGACCCGCCCCTGCTTCGGCCATGTGAAGATGGAGATGCACGATCGCCACCACCCGATCTCGCTGGTCTACATCGGCTGAGTAAAACGGACGGCGTTTCTCGGTAAAAGGTAAGCGGCAAGAATGCTGATTACATTTTATGCCATCGTCGGTGGCGACGAAAGGTATATCGGCAGCACGAAGAATACAATTAGTGATCGTTGGTCTCATCATAAAGCTGTATTTCGTCTCGGTCTGGATCACCATTGTAATTCTTACAAACTCTTTGAAAAATACGGCGTGGAGAATTGCCATATTGAAGAGATTGAGACCCGTGAGTGTGCTACAAAGGAGGAACGTGATACTCGGGAAGGCGAACTTATCCGTGCCTCGCCGAACTGCGTGAATAAGGATACTCCTGGAAATACCTACGAAGAATGGTATGCGGAACATCGGGAGGAACACCTCGCAAGATGCAAAGAATGGCGTGAAGCACACCGAGAAGAATACCTCGCACAACTCAAAGCATACCGTGAAGATCCAGTTAATCGGGAAAAGAGACGAGCGTATAATGAAGCACACCGAGAGGAGATCAACGCCCGTCAGCGTGAGCGTCGCCGTGCCGCTCAAACCAACTGATCGGATTTGAGTTTGCTTATATAACATTCTGAGTTCAACTGATCCACGACTATAAATTGATGATTTTGCGTCGCCACTCGGCACCATGAAATGCGTTCGTTCATCGTCATCGGTTCTGGCAACCACCCCAGCAGATATTCACGAATAACTCGCTCCCATTCCTTCGGGGTATTCTGCTTGAAGATTAAAATAAAATTGACTTGGGCTCGACCGACAGGAGACATTAGTGTAGCTCCTTGGAACGACTGAATACTTGACATACCAGCATTGCGGTAAAGGGTAAGCAGACGGAGAACCTCGGGATCATTTTTGATCTTGTGTGAGACGAAGTCGTCGTTGACATATAGAAACTGAAACTTATTGCCCGTCTCGGCATTGATGTGGTGCATCTCTTGGAGGATCTCGGGGTAGTATTCGTCCATCAGGATCATTTTACTACCGAAATCCTTGTAGATGTCGGCGTGAAGGTTCATACTCAAAAACGTCGTAATGTAATGTTGAAAGTAGGTCTTGTATAGATGCCGTAGCATCGTGGTCTTTCCTGACCGAGAACAACCAAGCAGAAAAATGGATATACCACCATTCTCAGGGAGTTGAAGTTCGAACCTCTTGGACGGAAAATGTTCGTCCGACTTTTCTTCGCTCATATCTTATAATGGACTCAGGAATTTTTAAGGGCATGAAACTCGTGGGTATGAAAGGGTCAACTCCCAGCACGTCCGCTCCCAAGCGTAGCGAACCGATGCCTGTGACAAAAAAGGATATGGACAAACCGCCAAAGGTCGCAATGGCCGGAGAAACTGCACCCAAGAAGAAAGGACGACCGAATCTCAAAGAAGCAAAGAAACAGGTACGGAAGGCACAGATGTCTGCTCTGGATATGTTTATCGAGAGCAAACCGACCAAAGCAAAGGTCCGCGAGTATCTTGAAGCACGAGTGAAGCAGTTAAAGGAGGACGAATAATATTAAAAAAATAATTGTGAAATATTACTACTTTTGAAAACTTCTATTTGAGAATTTAAAAAATGTTCCTAAAAAGGTACAATCGGTCTCATCTGGACCAACTCTTTCCTCAAATCAGGTCTTCACAAAAGAAATATTTTTAGGGAGTAATGAGTGAGAATGCCTATTTCAACGTTGGAGCAGGATCAGGAATTGTTGCGATGGTTGGAGCGATTGGATACGGGGTGTATCATCTGTGTCTCCACAGCCGTTGTCGTAGTGTGTGTTGCTCTCGTCCTATGGTAGACCTCCAAGTCAACCTGGAAAACTCCACTCCTCCACCTACACCTACATCATCAGTGTTTATCGCTCCCCCATCTACCCCTGCAACCCGTCAAACCGCCTAAACGACCCCCGCCCCCGCTCCTGGACCGCTAATGGACAGGTCTTTGGCCGGTCTTGGACAGGTCTTGGACAGCCCACAGACAGATCAAGTACATTCCTCGCTCCGCTCGGGCCGACCCATAGTG
>Ga0207959_1000178_pt1 | contig 18079 bp, 28 predicted proteins | sample CryBogCBH20Aug07_FD_184609 | JGI IMG/M metagenome (GOLD analysis project Ga0207959, IMG submission 184609) | Freshwater microbial communities from Crystal Bog, Wisconsin, USA - CBH20Aug07 (SPAdes) (version 2) | ecosystem: Environmental > Aquatic > Freshwater > Lake | place: Crystal Bog... | reverse complement strand
TTGTGATATTTGGGGATGCAGTACCTACCGCACCAGAAGCAGCGTCACCTGTTAGTGGAAGACCACCATAACCCCAAGTGCCGTTACCCCAAGGGCCACTGCCCCACCCAAATGACATACGTCACCTATCAAGTTGTAGACAAACGCAATAAAGCAGTTGTCGTTGTATTGGAAGGCATTGTCAAAGTGAATGTACCAGCCGTGATGGTCTGTGAACCAAAAGTATGAACTGAAACTGCCTTATTGCTCTGTGTTGAGTTATAGATCAAAACAGTATCAAACGCAGTGGTTAAAGTCACTGTGGAGTAAACCAAGTTAGCCGAAGGCGTCCAGTAGCCAACACCAGCAGTTGATGAGCTGTTTGTAGATGTTGGGTTGGTTGCATTCGTGACCGCAATACCGCCTGCCGTATAGCCTGTACCAGATACTTCGTTGGTTGCTGAGTATGCTGTTGTAGCCGCATTGATCGTAGCGGTTGTTACATACAAAGCCGCCTTAAATGTATCGGCAGTATTTGCTGTATGGGCGGGGTTAGAAGAACTAAAGTTGTGCGTAGCGCTCAACAGTTCGCCTAAGAAAGAAGTGCACATGCTTTGGGTGTTACTCATTTTGGTTCCTTTAGCCTAAAGAGGCCGCAAATAAATCAGAGAAGGGGGATTTTTTCAAAGTTACATGCGCTGAACGGTGCACGAGCTCGCCATCCAACCAGTATTCAACCCATGTTGTATACTCATTTTCATCGTCAACTACGCCTTCTTTTTTCTCAAGAAGGGAGTCATCCATTTCGCCTTTGGTAGTTGTAACGAGCATTATGCGATCCTCAAAATTGCGTTTGTGTTGGTTGCTGCGGGAAACTGAATCGTGAATGATGAGTTGCAGACTTTGTCTGAACCAAAATCCAAAATGGCCACTGACGCATTACTTTGACTTGCATTGTAAATCAGAGCACCGCGAGCTGTAAATGAAGCCGGACTCCACACTATATTCTGAAACGACCAATATGCAACCGTGCCGCCTGTGGCCCCAGACGTTGGAGTTGTCGTGATGGTAAGTTGTTGACCACCTTGTGTGTACCCCCCGCCTGTTACTTCTCCAACCAGAGCGTTTGAATACTGCGTTGTTGATGCATTGATTGTGGCTGAAGATGTAAACAGCGCAATATAAAAAGTGTTTGGGCTGGTCGGCCCAAAGTTGTGCAGCCCTTGAGCAAGCTGCACTTTGAAGCTGGTGGTTGCGGTCTGGACTATGCTCATGTGACTTGCTGCCTAAATTGACCGTCTCTGTACGCGTCTTGACGCTCCATTCCATCTCCAAGACGTTTAGCAAGAGCAAGTGCTTCAACATACTTCTGGTTGTAGAGAGTCATCATGTCGGTCTCACCCTTCATGAAGGTATAAGCCTCAACAAGAGAGCCGTAAAGAAGTACGGTGTCAAAATTGTCACCAAGCCAAGAAGTACCATTTGGGTTATTAGTCGTATCTGCAATAGACACAGGGTAATAGTAATAGTGCAGTTCAGCAGTGTAATTAAGATCAGGGGTAGGACCAAGGATGAATGTGAGCTCATTTGTTATCGCTCCCGATGTCACAGTTGGTCCAAACAAAGCGTAGTACTGCGGTGTTCCATAAGCAACTGGATTGCCATAGACTTCACGAATAAAGTTAACATCTTTGTTAATCAAGTACAAAAAGTTGCCTTGGAATGTCACATTACCCGATACCGTGCCCGTGTTAGGCAGGCTTAGCGTAATAACCAAGCCGTTGATGTTTGTAACCAAAGCCCCCAACGCAATACCTGTTCCAGATGGTATTTGACCCAAAGCAATGTTGGTCGCAGAAGCTACAGTGATGGTATAAGTACCAGACGTTCCTGTAGCAGTCGTTGTTGCATTCTCGTAAATGGCCAAAGAATATGGCGCCAAGAAGTCGTTGGGTGTTGCTAAATACTGGTTATATTGCGTAATGGTACCCGTCACGTTTTTACGCAATGACGGGAACTGAACCGAGTTGTAAATGCGTTGCTCAGCTTGTTCAACAAACGTAGGAATATCCGCTACGAAAGTGGTCTCGTAGTTTTGTGTGTAATCCTGTATCAGTTGTTTAAGCTGAGTGTAGTTCACGCCATTGGTCCTCTAGCCATCACGCCACGTTCAGCAGCTCCGGTACCACGAATCTTGATGCCGTCAGTCTTAGCGGGCTCATTGCCAGCAGACTTACTGATTCCGCCAATAGACATATCTAGTGTGTCAGCTTTGCTCATGTTAGCGCGTGCATCTAAATCAAGTGCGGCTTCTTTGTAACGACCGGCGTACTGTTCTGCTGGACCATTGTCAGGATTCTTGCCTTGACGAACAGCAGGACTATTTTTAGTCGTGGGTTTGATTTGCGTTGCCATCATTTGCTCCCGGGTTTTTGGTTATGTGCTCGAGCCAAATTGCGGCCAACAGCTCTCATGGCTTTACCAGTGACTCCGCCTTTAGCCATTTTAACTGTTTTCAGTCCTTCTGGCTTACCGGTTTTGCTATAAGTCATATAAGTCATGCTTGCTTTTTTAGCAGCCCCACCCTTCTTGAGTTTGCTCAAGTCGGTGTGCTTGCCGGGATGCTCTTGTTTATCATGCATACCAAAAGCCTTTTTGATCAGCTTCTTGTCTTCTTGAATATCGTCATGTTTAGCCATTTTCAGCTCCTACGTTGTAACTATTGTAACTGTACCCACTTGCACCGTTGGAATCAAATTATTTTGAGTCAACACTGCATCAAAACTACTTGCTCCACCCACAGGGGCCCAGCCCCATTGAAAAACTCTACTACCCCCGCCAATGCTTCCAGTTGCTGTCACGCCAGAAGCGTAGTAAGTGGTATCAGGACGTGGATCACGCAAGCCTTGTGGGTCATCCACAGGGTACATACCCAGTTGCAATTGCGGTTGATCAGGGTCCCAACACTGGGGGCACACCAAAATACTGTAGTTCTTGGTTTTAATGATCTCTTTTCTTAAAACCGTGAGCTTGTACTGGAAGCCGCAACGATCACACTCCGCAATCGCATTCTTACCAGAGGCAAACCGGTTACCCATGATCAGTAGCTCCCACCAATGTACATCCTGCGGGGGACAAAGCGAACTGCCGCCTTCTCGTGATCTTCACCGGCAGCCAACTCCCACGCTTCGTCGTATTGGGTTTTCAAAATTGGCAGTCTCTCCAATGCATTTGGCACTTTAAGTGCCATGTAATAGGACAAACCTGCTACCAAACAGGGAACAAACCTAAATGGCACGTCAGCAATGTTGGTACCACCGCCCATATCTTGAACGCGACGCATTCTCCAGTACACAAACTGGTATGTTTGTGATGAATCAGGAGTTGGCCACACAGTGATACTGTTCTTTTGAGACAGAATGACCGCAATTCCAGCGTTGTGTGTAGCGGCTGTGGTGTTTCCTTGCCCGCGAGTGCAGTTCAAAAGGTAAGCAGGGTTGCCATTGGCGGCTGGCTGGAGTTCGTTGTACCCAATCAACTCGGAATCGAGCTTAATAAAACCAGCATTTGGTAATCCATTGAGGGTACTAACGGCAATCGAGGTGTCCGTTGTGCCGACTGCGGAATATACAGTCGCAGCAGTGACTTGATCATTGGCTGAAAGGCGCTGAATCCATACTTGGATAGGGCGCCCTTGAATAAGTTTGTTGGGAATGGTCGCATAAGTAGAAACACTGATGCGTGTAATTGTCAAATCGGCCTGATTATTGGCCACGTTTTGTTGAGTTCTGATGACGTGCTCAAGCAAATCAACTGTATCGTCAGGCAATGCGTATGTGGGCTGTCCGGGAACCAATGTAATGGCGTCTTGCTCAAACGTCCACATGTTGATGCCACGGTTGGCCCAATCGGCAAAGAGTAAATTCAATGACCGACGGGCCGTCCTGACATCATATCCGGTACGAGACTCTCCACCGCAACGCTCAAAAGCCTCCTCGACTAACTCGGGGAGCTGTAAATTAAACGCTGTGGTACCGGATGTATTAGCCATTACTCTGCCTTGGCTTTTTCAACAGGAGTATCAGCAACAACAGCAACAGGCTCAGCAGGTGCAGGAGTCTCAACAACAGGTGCAGATTCATTGGGTTTGTTGAGAAAAGCCGCAAACTTTTCCAAGAGTTGGTGTTCGTAGCCAGAAATTGAATGTCCAGCTTCGCTTAAAAAACCAATAATTTCATTTTTCATTTTGACGCTTTCATATTATCAATTAAGTTAGGGTAGGGACGCCCTGCCTTTTTGGCCGATGCTTTCGCAGCGGCTTTCTTGGCGGGGCTTAACTTCTTGTGTTTTTTCTTGGGATTAGGTGTGTTCCACACCGCACCCCCTTTAGCGTACACATCTACATCGTTCGGATTGTCCTTACGATGTATCGTCTTTTTACCCGGCATTTTTGACGGGCTGATGTCACCCATACCCCGACTGGCAATCATTTGTACATTCCACCTTTGCACATTACGATCGTACCTTTGGTGTGTCCTTTTTCGCAACAACCATCAGCACGCTCGCTAGCGCGGTGGGCAGCACCGCCCTTTTTCATACCACCGGGACGAGCTGCGGCCATTGCAGGAGCAACGGGCATACGACCGGGCATTGGAGAACGCATCATAGGTCTTGGCATCATTGGCATGATTAGCCTCCGTGTTTTTGGTGTTTGTGCAAATGCTCAATGGCTTCATGGTGCTTTTTGTGTCCAGCAGCATGCTCGCCATAGTGGTGATGGTGGTGCTTGTGTCCACCTGCTTCGTGCTTAGACACGTGGTCGTGGTGCATCTCATGGTGATGAGGATGTTCGTGACCGGCAGGGTGCACGTGTTTATGGTGCTCGTGATGTTTGCTATGCATGACAAACTCCTTATTTCTTGTGGTGGGTTTTACCGCCACGCTTCATACCAGTTGTTGAACCGGCCATTTTTGGCTCCATGCCTCTGGTGTGACCGCGCTCTTGTACAGAGTGCTCACCAAATTTCTTGATGCCGCCTTCTTTGACCTTGGCCATCTTGGCTGTGGTCATTCCTTTTTTTTCTTCAACACCGTGTTTGCCTGTCACTTCGCCGCCTTTGGCATAAGCTTTGTGATGGGTTGCGCCACCGTGTTTCATCGCTTCTTTTAAGTGATGATGAGCCATCTTCATGTGATGTTTGTGCATTTCATGCTTTTCCATATTTCCACCTTCTTTAAATGTGCGGCCTTTGTCCGCTTTACTGAACTCTTGCCCCACACTTTGAGGGACTCCTGCTTTCTTGGCGAACGATGGATTGTGGGCCACCGCCTCCATGAACTTGTGCTGTTTAATTGAACTACTCGGCATCTTTACTTCTCCAAGATTTAACCGTATCGGTTTCCCAAATACGGATGCCCAAATAAACAATACCTAAAATACTACTGACCAATGTAACCATAGGAGTCATCCAGCCCAGTGCGCCAGCAAGCGACAACGCAACTGCGGCGCCATCTCCCATTGTTTTTGCATCGTGTAAGTCTGTCATGATTCTACACTTTCCTTGTATTTATTCCACTGTGGCATATCTGCGGAGGCGTATAAATACTGAGCAGCAAATTCAAGTAGCGTTGGGTCATCCCTAAAATGTCCCAAGCCTCTGTTGCAATGGTTGCATAACAATCCGCGAACTTGTCCTGTTTTGTGGTCATGGTCTACAACGAGTTTAGTTTCATCACCGCAAATAACACATTGCTTTACAGTGGCTTTTAGTTCTGCAAGCGCTTCGTCTGAAATTACAGATCTAAATCTACCCCTATTATTGGCATTTCTGTAAGTTGCACGGCAAGCACGGCACCAACTGTCAAAACCAGATTTTGTTTTGTTGTGCAAAGGAAAATTAACCGCATCTAAGGGTTTTTCAATTTTGCAACGGGTGCAGGCTTTACTTAACAATTCCATGCTTTTAAAGACAATGCTTTTCGCGTTGGCTTACCTTTTTCATCTTTCATGGGACCGGGCATTCCGCTCATTCTTGCACAAAAAGACTTACGTCTTCCCGCATCCTTTTTTGTTTTGGGATGTGGGGCGGGAGGTTTTAAATTCATCCCTTGCTTCTTGGCGGAGGCTCTTCCTTTGGCGTTTAAGCCACCGTTCTTGTTCTTCCCTTCTTTGCGTTGCCATGCTGGAGTGCTCATGATTATGCATTTGCAATTAGTTTACCGGCAATAACAACACCCGCGGCAACCGTGCTTGTACTTGTAGCCAACTGCCATTGAATGTCAGTTTTTTCAGTGTATGCAAAAGGCACAGTAGATCTGTTGATAGTGTAAATTGCCACAAATGGTTGCTGCAAAACAGTTGTAGTCACACCCGTCACATTGTTGGTTGCTTGAACCTTGTAAGTGATGATTGTGCTGCTTGTGTAACTGTTTGATGAGTTGACTTCAGCAATGTCCAAATAGAACGTGTTGTTTGCGGGTACCGTGTAAATGGTACTTTGTGACTTGCCAATACCTGCGTTAATCTGCGCAAGCGTGTTTGTAGACTGCTTAATGGTAATAGTTCCAACATTGGAAGTCTGACCAGAAGCAACGCCAACCATATTTAGCCCGTTGATTCGGAAATACGATTTTGCAGTCGTTACGCCAGTTGTTCCGTTTAGTACAACAACTTCAGAAATAGGATTAAAGTTGGCATCCAAACCATTAACAAATACTGCAGCGGGAGAAACATCCGATGTAGATGAACTCACCACTGTCAAAGTGGATGCGCTAGTTGGGTATGTGTAAGTAGATGCATTTTCCCAAACGGGGATCGAAGTTGTACCAACGGATGCTTGGTATCCAAAAATACTAACTACAGAATGACCACCAATTTGACCGCGTGCAACTTGCAGGTCAAAAGGCTCTGTTCTTGATTCTCGAGTGATGGAAGTCCACTGGTTATTTGTACCGGGAATTCCACTTGAGCTTTGTGCTGCCATGAATAATCTCCTTAATTAAAGACGGGGGCCGAAGCCCCCAGAAGATCAGTCAAAGTTACCGTAAGGGTAAGTTGTAGCATTGCCGATGTTGGGATCAGCTTGTGTATAACGGATGGTAATGTTGAATTGACCAGCGTTAACAGAAGTCAAACTTGCAACAGTCATCTTCAAAGTCACAACGATTTGAGAGAACCATGTTGGCTGTTGACCAGGCTGAATGTTCTGAACATCTTGCAATGTGCCATTGGCATTGTCCAACTGAGTCGCTGTGTAAGTAGCGTTTGTACGACCAACACCAGTAATGGCGGCAGAAGTAGCATACACGCCAGCAGACGTTGCAAAGTTGTTGGAAATGTAAGGCTGTGTTGATGTAACGGCATTTGTTCCATCGGTAGGTGTAGTGCCTTGGTCGATGATCACGTCAATCAAATTAGAGTTGGCGGGGATCAAAAACACAGCACCGCGATAGTTAGTACCTGTTGCATCAGCTGTAGGAGCTGAAGCTACTGTAGGACCGCTATTGCTGAACACGCCAGACTGGGGTGTCCAAATGGTTCCGATGTTATTGGGGATGCCATTAGAAGAAACAAACTGACCAGATGCGCCACCGTAGTTGGTTGTGCCGGGTGTTGTTACTGAGAAATCCAAAAACGCGCTTTGGGTCAAGAGAACTGTTCCAACATCACGTTGGGGTCCAAAACGGTTGTCGCCCGATAGGATTGGGCCTTCGAAGGTACTGCGTGCCATGATAAGTGTCCTTATGCAAAAGTCTCTTGTTAATCGTTGCATCGTCTGCTGGGCCAGTGGCAACAAGAGAAAAAGTCCCAGACAGCCCTCAATATACACTATTCCTGTTAAGTGTCAAGAAGTTTTTTCTTGTTTCTTGCTGCCATCATTTTGGCTTTCCAAACAGGGTCGGCCCATAGTGCTTTAGCTGCGGCTTTCTTGGCTGCTTTAACTTCTTCACGATTAGCAATTTCTTTGTTGTTTGCAGTTTGTTTAGCAGCATACTCAGGATCAGCCCATTGAGCTTTAGCTTGAACACTGGTTTTAGCTTTGGACTCTTCTGTATTACGAGCTTCCTTAATGCTTTTAGCCAGTGTGTCCCCTTGTTCTTCCCACATCTTTTTAGAATTGATTGACTTAGATTCAAGCGCTTCTGGGGTGTTCTGCGCTTTGGTTTGTCCGGCAATTACTTTGGCACGGTATTCTGGGTCTTGCCAATGCTCTTTAGTAAATCTACCATCAGCGGCTTTTTGTTCCTCTGATTTAATATACCCGCTTGGGCCTTCGCCGCCATCAGTTAAATTAAATAACGTCCCTGTTTTTAAATCTCGACGCCCGTACAGTTTGATAAGCTCCATTTCTTTGGCAAAGGCTTCTTCTTCATTTTCAGTTTCAAACACACGTTCACAAACAGCAACAAAATTGCGTTGTTTTAAATGCGAAATAAAATCTTGAAATGGCTTGTTATGAGACCCTCTAGACCAATGCGATAGATCACGATCTCCTGTACCTTTACCTACGTACACAGGCTGGCCTAGTTTAAGAGGGCGGGGGTCACGGTAAACATAAACATAAAACATAGTCAACTCCTTTTAGAAGTCTCAACTATATATCAATGGATGGAGATTGTCAAATATATTTTCTAAATACTTTTCGAAAATGAATTACGATACAGGTAATTAAAAAGGGCCCCGAAGGGCCCTTAAAAGTATTATTTTTTAATACTTTTTTAGTAAGAAGCATACATTCCAAGTGGATCGCTATAACCAAAGCTATAACGTTCACGAGATTTGTAACGTACGTTACCCGTATCAAAGTCTCCATCCATTGAGTTTTGGAGAGCAACACGTTCAAAGTGTTTCATACCGTTTGGCACGTCAGTGGTCAAGAACCATGCATTAGGCGCTGTCAAGAAGTGATTGACAGTGTATCCTTCAGGAATGGAACCGTTGTTCTTCAATGCGTTAATGTCGTTGTTGTTTGTACCAACGCGCAACTCAGTCTCTAAGAGGCGAGTAGCAACGAACATCAATGCTGGGGGAACAATGAGTTTCTTGGGACGTGCAGCGATCAAAAGGCCACGCTCGTCTGTCCATGCAGCGATTTGAATAACGGCGTTCTCAAGAGAAGTCTCGTTCAAATCAGCAGGGGTAGAGGGAGTGTTGGCATTGGTGCCGCCAGAGATCAAGGGGTGAGCTGTAGAGAACAAAGGTTGTCCGTCACCACCAACGATGGTAGCGTTGAAGCCGTTGTTCAAAACTGCCGCAGCTTTAACCTGCTTGGTATAAGCCATAGCGCGAGCCAAACCTTTGGTGTAACGTGCAGACAAAGAGTCATACAAGTTATCTTCGATCGCTTCTTCAGTGATCGAGAAACCAAGGGCGATTGTCTCGTGGCTGTACCTTGCGGTGAAAGCTTCTTGTGCATTGTCGTAAGACAGTGCAGTGCCCTCAGCCTTGACTGGAGCAGCGGAGAAACCAGAGAGTTTGGTCTCTTCTTCGAAGCTACGCTCAGATTTCTCTGTTTCGTAGATTTCTTTATGCTCTTCGCCGTAACGGGCATACTCCAAACCGAACAATGCGTTCAATCCGGGAAGGAGTTCTTTTAATAGTTGTGCGCGTGAAATTGCCATTTTAGATTACTCCTTATACACCAGCAGTGTTAGTCATGCCTTGGAATGTAGCATTCCATGTGACCAATACTTCGGGATAACCAACAAAAGAAACTGCAGAACCAGCGGCCAATGTAATGGCGCTATTCACAGTCACGGTAGTTCCAGACACGGTGACCACAGAGATGTAGTTACCTTGTGCAGAGCCAGTGCCACTTGGAGCGATCAACTGCATACCGGGTTGAATTGCTGAGTTAGCAGCAGTCAATGTCACAGTTGTGCTTGAACCAGAAGTAGAAGCAGTAGCTGTAACGGTAACGGCTGTGTCAGGCACAACGCTCACAACACGCCAAGGCAACAATGTTGCAATACGTGTGTTACCAGAAGTACCAGAGCTAACAACTGCACCAGACACGGCCATTGCGGAGTCACCAGTGATGGTGCTACCTGTTCCGCCAGTGATAGCGTACATGTTAGTACCGATGAAGGTGGGGTTCACATAACCGATGGTAGAAGCAGTGTTAGACAAGGAAGTACCTTGAGCAACAACGGCAGCTTTGAAGACCACGCGGGGATCATCAATGACGTAGCCAACTGCGTTGTTAGACACAGTATTGGCAGGCCAGTATTGACCGCGAGTGGGTTGGCTCAAAGAGTTTGTGTACTCAGCGCCAACGAAAATGCCCAATGTACCAGCTACGGCAGTAGCAGGAGAAGAGGCGGCTGACATGGTGGTAGCAACAATAGTACCGCCAGACAACTGAACAATGTCGCCATTGAACAAGTTAGTGTTGTAGCCAGTAGCGATGGGATACATGCGGGTAGAACCAGCATAGGGTAGACCACCGAACTCACTGACCGCTTTAAACCCGTAAGGGGCTGAAACGATTGGATAAGCCATTTAAGGACTCCTAAAAAATTTACTTGGAACCTGCACCAAATCCAATTCCGCGGGTTGTTGTAGAGGATTTCTCTGAGAACTTGCGCATCCTTGGATCATTGTCTTTCATGAAACTGTTGTCGACTGAATCCATCTGATCTGCTGCTTGTTTAGCGTAATACTCGTCATAGGCTCTGATGTTCTCAATTGAGTTTTTACAAAGTATCAACCCTTGAATTTCAACATTACCTTCGGCATTACCCTCAATCATCAATTCGGGATGGTCAGCCGCCTTAACCGGTTCCCACCCATCTCGTCTCATGCGGGACAAGCGAGTGTGATCTGCCTTACCAAGTATGTGCGTCATGATATAACGGAATCCATACCCGGGTTCGGGAGTAGGGTCAGGCAAGGTGCTCGCTGGTTTGTATACAGTACGAGCAGATTTTTCGCGTGTAGTTAAGTCACGGTTAATTTTTGTGTCAGCCATTTCAGTTCTCCAGTTTTGCCACTTGCGCAGCGTATTGTTGTGGGGTTAGTCCAAATTTCTTAGCCAGATTCAATTGAGTCGTGGTAAGTTTGACTTTACCTGCAGTCGTTGAACGCGACGCAGGCGCTACAACAGTGGAGGGCCTTCTGGCATCTACAGGTTTTTTCTCAGGTTCGCCAAAAACTTCGGGGAACTTTGAGCGTACGCGAGCATCAATCTGCTCGTAATATTCATCAGAGCGCGGGTCCGTGCCTGCGGTTACTAGTTTTTGATGCAGCCCTAGTGCAAAGCTGGTAACTTCTTCAAACCCATCTGAGCCGAACCACTGGTTTTTTGCCTGCCAGCGCAGGGATTTTTCGTCCGGTTGAACAGTTTGAGTCTGTCTAGGTTGAGTTTGTACAGGAATTTCTTGCTCTTGTAAAGGGGGTACTCGATAATTTTTTACTTTCTCGAGGTTCCACTTTGCTTCCGTCAGCGCTTCTTGCGCAGCAATGATAGCGTCTGTGTCAAACGCCTCTTGCGCCTCTTTATATTGACGGCGAGCCATAGCAAGGTCCGCCTCTGCCTTCTCTTTGGCAGAATGGACGAATGCCTCCTGACCGACGTTAACGCTCTTTTTGAGGCTTTTATTTTCCTCAATCAATTGTTTTGCAAGACGCTCAAGCTCTTCTTTTTCGCGTGCAATAGCATCTGCTCTCCTGCGCTCATCGTGCTTGGAGTGTGTCAGTTCTTTGATACGTTTTTTGACGTTATCAGAGTAGCTTTCGATTTCCTCATCCGTTGGGTCTTCAACTTCACGGTTGAGTGGTTGACGCCCACGATCTTGCACAGGCGTATCGTCAACAATTTCAATCTCGACTTCGGGGGCTTCAGTCGTGATCTCTACATTGTTTTCTTCTATTTCGTCTGGGAACTTAAATTGTTCAGCCATTTTTTACTCCGTTAAGCGCGGGAAATCCCACGAGGGTCTTGCACAACAGCGTCAATTTGATCGTCATTCAAAAGACGGAACTCTTTGCCAAAGATTTTGAATCGCGTACCAGAATACGTACGTACCAACACAAAGTCTCCGGGTTTGCACCAAGGACCACTAGGGAACTTGGTCTTGTCAGCGTACGCCTCTGGTCCAACCTTTAGCACAAACAGCACAGTGGTTGCGTGTTGTTCGCGCTCAGCATATTGGGAGGGACGCACGAGATCCAGTTCAGTACCATCAATCTTGTCAGAGATATCAGGCAGTCCGCACAGGATGTGAAAGCCTGTTGGATCAGGCAGGACGGTTGCTTTCTCTTCCGGTGTTGCGTCTTCTACAGGCGCAGACAACGGCTCAATGCCGGGAGGCAAAATTAAATCACTCATCCGATTCTTCCATTTCTTTTAGCAGGTCAAGTAAATAACGCTCTGCGATGGCTAGACCTGAAATAACACCGCAAAGTTTGTGATACTCTTCAAAAGTGCGACACGAACCCCCCGCCATGTCGTCGGCGTAGTTGTTCATGTCGGTACGTATTTTTTCGCGCAATACGCGTGCGAATTGGTCGATCATTGTTCAGGGTTCTCCTTTGGTTTTTCGTCCCGTTTGAATTGTTGGATATGGTCTAGCATGGCTTGACGCTTTTGCAAGTCCATCTCCGCTTTGTGTTTGGCAATATCCAAACCTGTTTTTAACCCTGCCTGTTGTTCTTGCGAAGCCACTTGGTGTTGTTTGGCTCGGATGTCTGCGCCCACTTTCATGGAGTTGAGCTTTAAGTTTCCGCCAACCTTCTCGGTCTCCAACTGCACCTTGGCCATTGCAACCGCTGACTCGGATGCGGCCTTGGCTTTCTTGAGTTGCAACTCTTGTTGCTTAAGCTGGAGCTCTTGCTGTTGCATCTGGATAACAGGGTCTTGGGCTTGTTGCATGGCTTGCTGTTGAGCCGCCGCTGCTTGAGCTTGCTGCAATACCTGATTGGCCGCTTGTGCCATCATGGCTGACATTGCCTTCTCGGCTTCTGGAGAAACCTTCTCGTCTTCCTCTGGCAGAGGCAATCCCAACTGTTGCTGAACCTGCAAGCGGTACATAAACCCAACGTGCTCTGCAATGTGTGCTTGAAGAGCGGCCATGATGGTTTGCGCTTGTGGGTTTTGCCCAATGACGGCTGCGATCATGGGGTCTTGCAACATGGACTGGTGCACGGCCATGTGCGCCTGATGGTCTTGATACTGGAACGCTTTTAAGGGTTTACCCTTAAGTGCGGCTTGGTTCTCAGACACAGGGTCTGTTGGTTTCTGATCATCGGGCAGGGGCACGAGCTTCTCTGCATTTTTGATACCTAGAACGTCCAACATGGAACGATGCAACTGTGGCAGATCATAAATCTGTGGCGCCATCTGAGCCATTTGCATGACCGCTTGATATTGCACCACACGCTGCGAAAGAGTTGCAGCATTGGGATCTGACACAGGGATAACATCAACCTTATCGTAGTCAGACTGCTTAGACTTGCGGCCACCATACTCTGGGTCGTATGTGTAGTCCGGGTCTGTGTAGTCACGGATGATGTTCTTGAGAAGTTTTAGCTCTTGCTTTAAAGCAAAGTGTACCCGGGCCTGAACGGCTGTAAGGACTTTGAGTTGGCGCTCAAGAAGAGCTAAAGTGGTACCGACCGGAGCTTGTGCATTCATGTCAGACACTTGCATGTCAGCTGTTGCGGCAAAGCGACGGCCTTCGTCAACGATCTGTCCTAACAACTGGAACAGAACATTGCTGGGTTCTTTGTATGGAAGGGGAAGGATCGAGTCTCTTATGTTTCCAGAGGCGACGTCGACGTCTCTGAATTCTCCCGGAGCGATAGGCGTATCATCGCCCTTAATGCGTAGTCCACGAGATTTGAGGCCACCGGGGAGATTTGAGAGGGTACCGGCATCGACCAGTTGTCGCATAAGACTGGTAGCAGATTTAGCAAATCCTCCGATAAGGTGAAACAGTCCGAAGCCATAAGCACCGAAACCGGGAATATATTGGTAGTGGACAAAGTGTTGTCGTTTGAGCCTGAGTGCATCGCCTTCCTTCCAATTGCGTCTGATTGATAGAATGGTATTGGTACTCTTGATCAGAGTCACAACGTACGGGAACATGATGCCTGTCTCAGTACCATCCTCATCGACGTCTTGGAATCCATCCAAGTCTAAGTCAACGTGGCACTCATACAGTGTGTAGCGGTCGTCGTTCAGATCACTGAACCCAGTTTCTTTGTCTTTGGCCTGCTTGATGTCGTCTCTCTCACGACGTGGCTCGGGCAACTCTACGTCCAGATAGAACCCCGCCGCTTGCAGTTTAAGAATGTCATTTTTGGTTTTGCGCATGACGTGCGTCACGCGATGGCAAGTGTCCATGTCCGTCGCACCGTAAGGCAGAATGATGTCTTCTGCTGGCACAAACATACTGACTTGACGCCCCAAGTTTGGGTCAAAGTACACTTTCTTGAACGCTGAACCGGTAGCAGGCAAGCTCCACAACATGCGCTCGTGCTCTGGGCGGAACTCTTTCATCTCCTCCGTAAGCTCGTAGTTCATATCATCTTGCACGTTTATTGCTACCTCCATTGTTTCAGGAGTTTCTTTACCCACAATTTTTGTAAGCACGGGGCCTTGGGCTGGGAATGTCTCTGTGATCATCTCAGCTTGGAAGCGGACAACCGCTTCTGTGATCATGGGGTGGAACACACCGCAAGCGCCATCCCAAGGTTCTGTGCGCTCCTCCATGTGCAGACCCAAAAGCTTCAAGCCTTCTGTGTATGCTTTTTCCCACTCTTTACGGGAGCCTTTGTCTTGGTCGATCTCGTACTCCAAGTCCCCGGCAATCGTAGCCAACACACTAGGCGCCATGTATTCGGCCAAGTTGTCATCAAACTCTTCTTCGCCTTGCGTGGAGTCTTTGGGGTTTAAGTCAATCTCCATGCCATCCATGTTGAGATGTACTGCGTCTGGGTTCTCAATCTCTATTTCAATGTCCGGCTCGTCACTGGGCACGAGGGAGTCGAGCCCCAATGGAGCCTGATTGAGTGACTTGTCAAAACTGCTTGTTGCCATGATGTTCCTTAATAGTAAGCTGCTGAACGACGGCGACGGTAGATGCCGTCATCCTTCTCGTCCGAGTCTAGCGAAATAAAGCCGCCTTGTCTAAATCTCATTAACGCTTGGGATGTCGTATCCACATAGTCGTCGTTCTCGCCCACAGGAAAGGCGGCCACCTCTTCAATCACTTCTTTTGCCCATCGCGTGTCGGGCGCCCAGACCATTCCACTGGCAAAGAGGTCAGACACAGCGTTAAGCCTGACCATCTTATCATTGCCGCGGCTCGGATTGGTCTCTTGGACAGGGATTCCCATTGCTCGGAACTCCTGTATAAGTGGAGCTCCAGCAGCCTTTTTTTCCACAATGAATGCGTCTGGTTCCCACTCTTTGTAGTGCTTGAGTGCAATTTGTTTCAGCTCCGGGAATGCCATTCGGTCTTTGAACGCGTCAAGCAAGATGATCTGCGCCTGATCTCGTTCCTCTTCATTGTAGAAGACGCCCCATGTTGTGCAAGCGGAATAGTCCGAATTATTCTTGGTCTCAAACGCCGTATCCCAAGACTGGATGATGTAGTCGCAGGGTGGCGGCTCGTCTTGTTCCCAAATGCGCCAATGCTTTCTGGAGATGATCGCACTTGTGTCTGATGTGGGCTGTTGCATGTACTGGGCGTTCCAGTACCTTGGATCCAAAGATGCCTTGATTTTCTTTAGTGCATCAAGTGGCCACTGCTCTGGCCACAGACTTTTCTCGTCTTCCGTGCCTTCGTTGAGTATGGGTGGTAACTCCACAATCTCCCAAGGCACAGCTTCTGGGTTCCTGATCTGGTAGTCGATCAACTTGCCCGTGAGATCCAAAAGAGACCAGCGCGTCATGATCACAATGATCGCTCCCCCCGGCATCAGACGTTGCAAGGGGCCTGTTTGGAACCAAGACCATGCTGTATCAAACGCCAGTCGGGAGTTTGTCTTTACATCTTGTTCGCTATGTGGATCATCAATAACAAACAGATCAGCGCCTCTACCAGCCAAAGCCCCACCAACGCCCGCTGCGTAATACTGTCCGCCAGCCGCAGTAGACCATTTACCAGCCGCCTTTTGATCCTCCGCAATTTGTGTTTGGGGAAAAATTTCATTGTATTCCTCGGATTCAATTAAGTTACGGACGCGTCGTCCAAAGTCTTCAGACAGACCCGCAGTGTGCGTGCCCATGATGATTTTCTTTTCCGGGAACTTGCCTAGAAAATAGGCAGGGAACAAATATGATGAGAACTCTGACTTACCGTGACGTGGTGCAATGTTGATGATCACGCGCTTCTTATTGCCAGAGATCACGTCCTCAAATATCTTTGCGAGCTTCCTGTGGTGGGGTCCCACTTTGAATCCGGGGTAAACTGCTTTGGCAAATCCAAGGATGTTGCCTTGCGCCGCCAAAAGACTTGCGCGCTTTTCGCGCAGTTCTAAATCCGCAAACAGCTCCAGCTTTTCCGCCTTGCTCATGTGCGGAAGACTTTGTTGAATCAGCTTCGCTTCAAGCGGCGTCAGGCTGGTGATGCTCGATAGATCCATGCGTGTCCAAGTCTGTGATATCGTCTTTGGGAGTCAGGACGTCTACAACGTCCATGAAGCGATTGAGTTTGTCTTTGATGCGCTGATCCAGCTCATCGTCGCTTAACTCTGCTTTCTTAACTTCTATCTTCTCAGTGAAGAGTCCAACCTCAGTGATTTTACCCAACATGCCTAAAGCTTTAAGCCGGATGCTGGCGCTGGGGTTCTCGACTTCTTCTAATATCTTGGCGACGGCATAGCCTCTGAGTTCTTTGGCTTGCTGTACAAATTCCCAGTCATAGGCAGTGAGCATTCCTACAAGGTGCTGGACTGCGGCTGGAGTTTTGACTTCGGCCAGAGCTTGGTGTGTGATCTCAGGCGGTTTGGCAGAAACGATACTGGCAAAAGATTCGCGTGCTGCTTTGCTCTCAAGCTCGGTGGCCAGTTGTGTAGAGTCCACTACACCCTGTTCTTTTAACCAGTCTAGTGTATTGATCTTGGCATCGACAGCGGCGCTTACCTCTGCCTTTTCAAGCGGGGTAAAATCTTGGAGACTGGCGTGAACTTCTGGTTCAAAATCTATCAAATGATCTAACATGCGTAGGCCCTTGTAAACCTCGTTGTGTTTAGTGTACACTATATTACGACAGATGCGCAAGCAGTTGCCATTTGTTTCTCTCTCTTGGTTTTGCAAAGAACCATTCAGCCCCACCTAAGCGTGGGGCTTTTTTTATGTTGTGTTGTCTAACGTTTGACTCTGTTACTTTAAAATTTTTATAAAATGATGGGGGGTGGGTGTGTTGGGGGGAGTTTAGGTACTTAAGTATTACAGAAATACTTGGAATGGTTGTGGAACAGTGTTCATGGTCACCATGCCACCGTCATCATTTCTTGGGGGTGTGGGGGTATAGTGGGGTCTAAAGTTCTCAATTTTCGGGTCACAAAGCCCCGATATTAGTGCTTTCGCACTCGATTTGCTAGGGGTTCAAGGCATTCAAAACGACCCTTGCTTACAATGGCTTTAGCCTTGGGATTTCCCCTTGGCACAACTAGGAGTTAAACGTGAAAACAAACAAACAAAACGCATTCAAAGCATTAGACCAATTCGCCGATTCAAGAGCACAGCTCATTCAACGCATGCGTGATGCGGGCTACACAACACTTGAGGAGTGCAAGCCCATTGTGATTGAATGGGCATGTATCAAAACGGGCGCGACATTCAACGTGAGCAAAGCGGGCAAAGTGATGCTCGATTCATCACATGCGAAATACGAGGGCGCCAAAACTGTGGTGCGTGACGTGATGCACATGCTCGCGGGCACAACACGCAGACAAACCCAAGCCAAGAAAGAGCCCGCCGACCCATTCATCAAAGCAGTTGAGACGTGCGAGACCAAAGCCCAAGCACGTAAAAGATTCGAGCAAGCCATGCTCGCAAAATTCGGGTCACTGTGACCCGTTTTCTCAGGGCGCAGAAGCGGGGGCTTTCTGCGCTGTTTCAAACCTTGTCAAACGGAGATATTAACTATG
>Ga0207959_1000176_pt1 | contig 18131 bp, 15 predicted proteins | sample CryBogCBH20Aug07_FD_184609 | JGI IMG/M metagenome (GOLD analysis project Ga0207959, IMG submission 184609) | Freshwater microbial communities from Crystal Bog, Wisconsin, USA - CBH20Aug07 (SPAdes) (version 2) | ecosystem: Environmental > Aquatic > Freshwater > Lake | place: Crystal Bog... | reverse complement strand
AGTTAATTGTTCACCATTTGCATATCCAGAACCAGAAGAAACAATAGTGATTGGTGATAAAATGTTATCAAGATATGCATTGACAATTTCACCCTCAACATAACCTTTACCAGAATTATAAACAACCAATTCATTAACAGTGCTATTTCCATTATTAGGAATTGCAGTAACAACTGTATTAAAACCAGGAATTGATTTATCTGCAGTATACATAATTGGCTCATATAGAGCAAACTGAGATGTCATCAAACTAGGTGCTATGAAATATTCAGAAATATTTGAATTTGAATTATATTTTGGTGCACCATATAAAATTATAAGACTGCTATTTACTACAGTCTTAATTAGATTATTTTCTTTTGTTGAATCATCATTCGGATCTGATTGAAGAACAATGACATCATTATTTGAATATATTGAAGTGAATGGAGTTGTATTTCCAACAACATAGGGTACTTTATAATAAACAGATACCCCTGTTGAATTGTGTGTTGGGTTTTCAGCAAGAGTTAACTGTGTATTACTATCAACAGAAGTTATTATATGATATTCTTGAATATCTGGTAAAGTATTAATATTTTTTAGACCAATAACATCCCCATTAGAAAAAATACTTTTAAATAAAGTATCTGTTCCAGTAACAAGAAGTGAAGTATTATTATATGAAATTGATCCAGTTGTTAGAACGAAATTATCTGCATTAGAATAATAAATTGTTCCTTGACCGATTGGTTTAGAAACAATTGAAGATCTTATTAATACTTCAGGTGGATATATATAATTATTTCCTGGTTTTACATTTTGTAAACTGAATATAGTTCCAAATGTATTATTAGTATAATATAGTGTTTGATTGATTTGATATTCAGAATTTGCGGAATGATTATATGGGAATCCATATTGAAATGCATTAAATACAACATCTTTATAATTATAGATGATGTCTGTGTTATAAGTTAATCTTCTTGTATATGATAACGGTCCAATATCAAAACTGGCATCATGACCTGAATTATCACCAAATTGTTTATAAAGATAAATGGAAGTATTTGGAGTGTATCCAAATCCTTTTTCAGATAGTATAAATTCCAAAGCACCAGAAGATCTATATGTCTTAGTTACTTTTAGTCTACCACTAGAACCATATGCTATTCTTTCTCCAGTATTTGGATCATTTTCAGCAATTGAAAGAGTATCACCTGGATTAAATCCATTACCACCACTTATAATTTTTAATGTATTTAAAGAACCAATTACTTCTGGAGCATCATATAGTGAATATGTTCCAGTATTTGGATATCTTAATATCTTCTCACCAACAATAAATTCACCACCCTGTGGAGATATGTTAGATATGTAAAGATTAGAAATAATATTTTTATTAATAGGTTCTATATTAAACTTTTCAACAGTGGCAATAGTATTTGATACAGAACCTATGATCTGTTTGCCAACTAAACTACTAAGAAGTGGACTATCAGTTACTTCCAAATATTTTGGCTGTATCCATGTTCCATCTGATGCTTTTAATATATCATATGCAGGAAGATATACATCAATATCTTGATTGTATATCAGTTTAAATAATAATTTATATCCTCTAATGGTTCCTTTAGAACGATATATATCAAGGATATGTTTAAGCAGTAATCGTTTATCAGAAATAATGCTATAAGGAATACCATAAAGATATTTCTTTTGAAAATGTACAAGAAATCCTTCTATTGGAGTATCAATATCTCTATAATCTAATAGATTTCTTGCTTCACTTATAGCTTGGCCTTCTTGTTCCAGCCATTCATAGTATGCTTCTAAAAATAGAATAAAGTTTTCACCTTCAGTTTCATAGAATGAAGGAAACTGACTTTTTATAAAATTCGATATGAATTTTTCTACGTTAAAGCTCATACTAGTTGATCTATAATATTAATTGAAATATCTGGTGGATCTATAAGAAGAATTTTAGTTTTATCAACAATAACATCTTTATTCATTGGAACCATATGAATAGAAATATATTGATTATAATATGATGTTAGTAAATTATTAATAATAACATTACCTGTCATATAATCAATCGTTCCAATTTGACTATTAACCACAACAAATTTTCCATTAATATCAGTAAATACAACAAGATTTCCAACATTATCGTCTCTTATACGACAATTTTCATAAGAATTTCCGTTTGGATCAATATAAGTAAATGATGTTGACGTAATTACTGGTTCATCAGAAAAAGCAACATATGCATTATATCCTATAGTTGGATCAAAGTCTTCAATATTTGCAGAATTATTAAAACTAAATGTATATGAAGTTGAATAATTAAGAAGTGGTGATAATCTTTTTGTTATATAAACGTCTGTTTGATTTGAAACAATACTTGGTTCAGAATTATCAATAACATTAACAAATCTACTATATCTAAAATCACTGTTAAAGTGTTCTAAATATGTTGCTGAAAAGTTTTCAATGTTGTTTACAACAATATTTTGAATATCATTTATGAATAGTGAAGTTTTAGTACTATCATATTGAATAGTACTATTAATTGTAAGATAAAGATAATCAGGATTTTGGATAATAATTCTCATTTGAGATTTATCTAAAAGATAATTAATTATTTGGCTTTTTAAATATTCAGGAATAGTAGTTCCACCATATGGTTTAATAGATAATACTACTGCTCCATATTGTTTTGGCTCAACTTGTTGACCACCAAATACGTTAATATCTTCAATATAAGACCCAAACTCAGCAAGAACTAGAGATTTATAATCATCATTAGATACACCACGTTCCTGAGTCGCATACCATCTTGGTGCTCTAAATCTTATTGTTTCTATATCCTCTCCAAGAGAACCAGAAGTAGAGTTTCCTTGAGCAGTTAAAGATGTTACATTTATTCTTCCATTATTTGCATCATCCAAAGACTGTGAAAGTTGAAAAATTCCAACACCATCAGCCACTGGTCCATTACATATTCTATAACTAGCATTAATGACAGAACCATTTTGTGGTCTTCTACCAAAAGTATTATCACCAAATACTATTTCATAATTGTTGTTCTGTGATGCTTGAATAAAATATACAGTTGAGTTAGCATTTAAACCATAAAGATTAGTAACATGAGAAAATAAAGTATTTGTTTGACTATTATTTTCAATCACATTAATTGTAAGTGAATTTAGATCAACATTAGGATTAGTTAAAATGAATCTTTGATTCTCAATACTATAATCAGTCACAAAAGATTGGCTAGTATAACTTCCTTCATATAATTCCACATTATTAGCATAAAAAGTAGAATTACCAGAAGTATAGACTGCATTAAATGAAGTAACAAATGTATAGGTACCGTTTGAATTGATTCCTGAAAAAATTGTACCTTTTGGAATAGTTAATTTACCATTGGTAATACCAGCGGTCTCAAATATAATATCAACATTTGCTGTTGATGATCTATATGATTCAGGCACGTAATTTAATTCTTTGGCGTGAGAAACAACTGAATCATATTTTTGAGCAGAATCCAAAAACATCTCAGAAGCTACCATATTTAAGTAAAATGAATTCAAAAATGTATTGTATGACATAACATCCAACAGAACATTGATGTTTGAACCATCAAAATTATAATCTTTGAAGGTGTTCTGTGATTTTAAAAATGTAACGAAATTGCTCTTGAGAGTATCAAAATCTAAGGATGTTAGGTCTAGTGAACTATTAGCTGCCATAAGATATTATTGCCTTTTATTTGATTATTGCAGTCATTTATTTATTTAGGTCTTGATTATCTAACCCTGCGCAAGTTTAGTGTTAAATCAATAGGATTTGGATTGTTTATTACATAAAAAAGAACATTTATATTTAAATATTGTTGATCATTCGAAAAAACGACATCAACTGAAATATTGTTTGCTCTTGGCTCATAAAATTTTATTGTATTTTCTATATTTGTCTTGAGAACTGATGTTGTCAAAACATCATTAGGCTCAAAAAGAGACTTACTAACATCAGAACCAATATTAGGTTGATATAACCTTTCTCCAATATTTGTTAAAACAAGATTTTTAATGGCTTGTCTGACAGAATTTTCATTTGTGACTTTAGCCAAAGTGCCACCAACAGGAGAAACAGCAAAAGAATCAAGAAAATCAGAATATATTTCTTTCTTTTTTTGTAATTGAGTTATAGTATCTGCTCTTGAAACTGTCATACGATTACCTTAAATTAAAAAGATTGAATTAAAGTTCCATTTGAACAATAAATATTAGTATTAGATGCTGTAATATCTACATTTGCAGCTGATATAAATTCTATATTTCCACTAGATTGAATATTTATCCCATTTGCTGAAATAGTTATAGAAGAATTTCCAACCATTAAGGTTATAGTAGTATTTGCATTTATTAATATAGTATTAGCGGTTGTACTTACTGTTCCATTACTTCCCATATTTGTATTGGCAACAACAACTCCAGAAGAATTTAATGCAGCAATTGTAGTGCCATTATTTGCTAGATTCAAACTACCAGAACTATTATTAGAAATATATGCTAATGTATGTTTTTCACCTGGATTATCTGTTGCAGCAATAAGATTAATAGGAACTGTCGGAGTTGATGTCTGTGCTAATTGAATACCTGTAGAATTAGAATGACAAACAATATAATATGTATTGTCTGATAATGGAGACACAGGTGTGTCTCCCGCTGGAATTGAATAATATACACGCTGATTTAAAGGGAAATATGTACTTGCATTAGATATCCAAATAGTATTAGAATATACATACATTGTATTGGCAGCAAAAGGTTGAGAATAACCAGCAGGTCCAGATGACATTCCTATAGCACTAACTGTAGAACCACCATTACCAGCGCCAGCAGAACCTCCACCACCGCCACCACCGCCACCGCCTCCTCCTAGACCTCCTAGAATGGACATAATATTTCCAAGCATTCCACCAATGCCTATTCCACCAGGACCAACATTTAGACTAATTCCACCTCCTTGAACTATACCAGAACTAGTTCCTTTTAATATTCCTGTGGATTGTAATAAATTAAGCATAGTTCCACTGGTTAACATATGTTTAATGTCGCCACTTTGTGCTATTTGCATTAAACTTCCCATTGGACCTGTCATTTGAAAAGGCCCAGTTGGAGTATTTCCAGTTATGCCTTGCATTCCAAGAGCTTTCATAGCAATTCCAGCCATACCTTGAACATTAATCATTCCTGGTAAACTAATACCTCTTTTTGCTGTTGCAGGTTGGTTTCGTGATGCACTTACTGTCTGACCAGCAATAATAGAAATTGATTTAGTTGCCTCTTTAAGTATGTTTGATTGTGATAAAATATTAGTATCACTGCTAGAATGAGTGGTAATAGTATCATCTGATTTTGCTAGCATTGATTGTTTGGAATATAATCTTGCTTTTTTATCAGTTTGAGTATCCCAATTTCCTTGAGCATAATGACCAGATTCTCCTTGTACAACACCATAATAGTTTCCACCAGCTGACCAAACTCTATCGCCTTCTGAATGTTCGTGAATATCACCACCAGAACCTTGTTGTTGAGCATGATCATTAAAATGTCCACCATCAGAAGAATGTTCGGATTGACCATTACAATATCTAAACATATTTTCTTTTGCTGCCATTAGATATTGTCCATTCATACCTAATGAAAAATCTTGTGCTACTTCTTGTTGATGACCGCCCCAAGTATTATGTCTTCCTGATCCAATAACTAAATGATCGTGATCAGCTTCAACACTACTTGTTGAACCCTTTGATACTGAATGATATTGTTCTGCAGAAACAACGGTATTTTTTCTTCCGTTTTTATCAACTTCTGTATAAGTTCCACCAGGATGAAAAACTACATGATTTTCTTTATCGGGAGTACTGTCCCAATGTATTTCATGACCTCCTAAAGTCTGTGTGACTTGATTATAAGGATATTCAGGCTCCCTCTCACTTTTGGGTGTTCTTTTCTTTTTATTGTCGTCAGCCATAATTTAAACCCTTAGATAGTTGAATAGAAACCAGTATTGCTACTGGTATTTGAATATGGAATAGTTGCAATTGAAACAACTGTATTACCATTTTTAGTAATTTGTGTTGCCTGAGTTGGTGTTTGTTGTGGTTGTGCTTGATTTCCACCACTGCCACCACTTTTATTCATATTCATCATATTCTGAAAGCCCAATAAATTATTTAATCCAAGACCTGAGTTTTCATTCTTTTGCATCACAGCTTGTTTTGCCAACTGTTTTTTCTTTCTAAGATTAGCACCTTTTTTCTGGTAATTTTGTAAAGTTTTTTGCATTTTACCATTATCTAATACAGATTCCATTAAATGTGATTGTTGTGCCAATTGAATAAGCTGTCCCATCATACCTAATAATTGAGACATGGCATTTCCACCGCCGCCACCTCCACCACCTGCGTTTGGAGTATTCATGTTATTTCCAAGTGCATTTTGTGTTGCTTGAGCAGTAGTCGTATCTCTTAATAGTCCTAGAAGTCTTAGTAAATCTTCGATAGTTAATCTTCCTTCAGCAATCAATAAAAGAAGTTCATCAATTATCGCAACAATACCAGCATTAATTGCATCATCTTGTGGTGTTGCTGCATATGGTCTGTTTGCTGGTCTATCACAAAAAATAATCTGACCATCTAGTTGTTCCCATTCCATGTATCCAGGATATGGATCGGTATCAGTAAAATAAAATATTTGAATAGCTCCTGCAGGAACATTATCAATCGTTCCAACATATTTGCCAGGAAGAGTTACGATATAGTCACCTTCAATAGCAGCAGGAATATAAGTTGTACCAAAAGTTGTGCTAGTAATTTTTATTGACAAATCTGGCATAACATTATTCATCAAATGTATCAAAGAAGTATATAATGCTTCTCTGTCTTGTGATGACATGCCACCAATTACATTACTTGGAGTATTAAATCCTTTTAATTGATTTAATATCTCAGCGGCAGTTAATCCGACTTGTGATGGAGTTACTGGTACATAATTAGCAGGAGTTTGAACATTATTATATGGCGCACCACCACCAGCACCTGTTCCGTTTCCTCCTCCACCAGAACCACTACCCATACCTCCCATCAAACCACCAAGCATACCTGTCATGCCTGATATGGCTGAAATATCAATACCTAATGTTTGACCAACCATTCCTAGAACATTACCAATACCAAGATTACCTGCAATTCCTGAAAACGCACCGCCCATTCCCATTCCAGAAAGACCGTTCAGTCCTCCCATTCCTGTCATATTTGATACTTGAAGTAATTGCTGAAACATTTGTGGTGCTTGTGGAAGAGCGCCACTTTCATTTCCAGAATCTACGTTTAATATTTTTTTCTGAACAGTGCTGTTATCGCCTTTATCAAGAGAACCAATAGTTTTTAAATCTGACGTTTTTTTAACATACTTAGTTCTTGACTTATCTAATGGGTCTTCTGCATCATCTTGAGCAACATAATCTTTTTTATTATATTTGCTTTTTTGTTTTGGATCTTCTTTTTGTTTGTCAATTGTTTTTTTGGCTTGTGTATTGGATTTTTTCTTTCCTTGTGCCGCTAAAGGTACATCAGAGTGTTTATCATCAATATCGTCTTTTCCACCAGTATTGTCATTTTCATCTTTTAGTTTTCCAGCACGTGCAAATGTACCAAGTATAAGAGGATATTGTTGTGCCTCATCAAGATACACGCCAAATACTCTTGATCCTGTTAACATACCAGTAGGAGAAGATCCCACTCTATTTGTTGCTGCAGATGTAATATTTTGTAAAGGCATACCCCATGGCAAATCATCATCTTTAATATCTTGTTCGTTATCATGACGACCATATACACGTAATTTTACACGTCCAGATTTCCATGGATCGCCATCATGATCTCTTACTTCTGCAATAAAAAAGTCAAAAGGATTCTCTGCCATTAATCTATACCTTTATAACCCTTAGAATATGATGTTTTACCTTTATATGGACCACGTTTTTTTCCTTATTATACTGATTCAGAATATCCGGCTTTTACAAACTCTACTATCATTGTATATGGCCCAGGCACTTCGTTAGGTAAACCAAAAGAATGTCTTAAATTCACAATTAAAACATCTTGTGTAATTTGTTTTGATTCATTACCATCATCAGACTGGCTGCTAATTTCAATTTTAATTACATCACCAACTTTTAAATTAGGATTTCCATGTATTTTCATGGTTCCTCTATCATTTAAAAGTCTTGCCATATAAGCAGCTTTTTTAGATCTCATATCAGCAATTTTAGTTCTATCTTTGTCATTGGCCTTATCAATAATAGTATGTCTCCAAGGCTTCTTATCTTTTTCAACTTGATCCCATTCTGCTTTACGTACTGGAGACTGACCTAAATATTTAAATTCTTGTTCCAAGTCTTTATATTTAATTTCTTTGGATTGCTGTCTTCCCGAAGCAGTACAATATGTACTTTGATTTGTTGCTGATGACCATCTTGGTAGTGTGTTAAAGGTTTGTGGAAGATTCAATTCAATCATGTTCCACATATCATCGCCAGTTGTACTTGACTGATAACCCATTACAGGATTTTGTTTGTATGTCTGTCCTGAACCGCCCTTCTGACTCATCAATTTTTCAAAAGTAACAAATCTAAATTTTTGATCTCCACCGTCATCTCTTGTTTCAAATAAAGTATATGCAGACGATTTATTTTGTCTTGAAACATGTCTATTTTTTAAAAGATCTAATACTTTATGTGGTGGATTGTTATTCCCATTGAATTTTACTTTTGAATCTGTTCCTTCAGAATCAACTTGCTTTTCACTTTTAAAATAATCTTTTACGATATCTTTTACAATTTTATCAGATTGATCGTTCCAACTTTTTGATACAGAAGTTGATTGTGCATTTAATAATTCTGGTGAACACATATGAAAACGATATGTTTTTGCTTTTAATGCACCTTGATGTCTCATGTCAGTATTTTGTAATGTCTTAAATTTAAAGTTTGCAGTATTCTGACCGCCTGGAACTTCAATACTTATTTGAACATCTTCATCACCAGAAAACATATATTTACCAAGAGAATCATCTGGATCAAATACAGTAACATCAGCATATGTATGATGATCAACACAGCTTTCATAAATATTGCAACTCATTATACGAAGATTACCTTGCGTAAGATCAGCTTCTCCTATTTTGAATTGCTGAAAACTATAATCACCAGCTCTTGACATATTACTTTAATAATCCATTTAATAAATTTGACATTTTTTTGGCATATGGTTGATCAAGAACTTGAATTGACTTGTTTGATTCATTTTTTTCAACCTCATAATCAAAATGATATACAGGAGAAAAATATATTTCTTCTTCTGGAAGAAAATTATTGGCATATGAATCAGCCGCAGTAAAATTAATTTTCAAGTTACTTTCATGAGCATACAAAAAACTATTAGAAGTTATGGCAACAGTAGTATTTGCTAAAGTTGTTCCAGAAGTATGCTGTAAATAGACATTTTGTTTTCTTACATAACCATCTTGTTGGTTATTTATGTCGTAATATGGCTCCCAGTAACCTTTATTAGTGGCACTCAAAGCATTGTACTGAATAAGAGTTATACGATCTGTGTTATTGACAAAATTAACAACCTGTCCTTTGCCAGTATTAATTCCATCAAAGTTAATATCACAAATTTCGTCTCTGATAAATTGAATATTATTGTTTACTGCATATGCTCTAATATTATTAGTATTAACAATTGTATCAGTTTTTCTTCTTGTGTAACCAATAAGATTACCAGCAACTCCATATTGTTCTTCCCAATAATGATTTAAAGTTGCTGGTAATGAATCGTAATAACTAACAGATATAGAATTTGAAGTTGCCCAATTATTTCTATAGTATTTAACTTTAGATTGAGCCATTTCAATTGAACCATATTTTTTTACTATAAAAGAATAAAATTGATCCTGAGTCAAATACCATTCATAATATGGATCTGTGATCTGATTGGTCATATAAAGTAACCAAGTATAATATTGATCATTATAATAACGATATGCAAATTGATCTGGTCTTTCGTAATGATCCAAATCATATGGATAAAAAACATAAGGATTCTTCAGAGTGTTATCAGTGAAAATAACACGCTCTGTTATATCTTTAGCCTGAGTATTTGCATAAGTAATAGTAGGAAAATTATCGAAATATTTAGTTGACATTTTTATTCCTTACATAAGATCACTACGCATCCATAGATCAATTTCTGTCAAGTGAATCTCTAATTTAACCGCTGCAGGAGCATATGTAGTGGTAAATGCTGGCATACCTGCACCAGTATAATCAACTGTTATATCTTTAATGGCGCAATATTTAAAATCAAACATATAGTCATTTGGATGAAAAGCTGGCTTAACTATATTTGGATAGTCCAATAATACAGAACTAGTTTGTGAAATATCTGGTAACATATTTTGTCTAAATTGTTTTATTATACTGTTTAATTTATCTGACTCTGATGCTGTTCTTGGCATTAAAGTCCAAGAAAATGTAAATTCTTTATAGTTTGGCTGTTTAAATAACATGATGAGAAAAGGATTGATAGTCATTCCTGTTTGAGCACCAGCAACAGTTGCGGCTAAACCAGCTGCAGATTCTCCTGCTTTTACTATTGGTGCTCCAAGGCTATTAATTACAGAATTTACAGCTGGAATTGCTTTAATAGCTGCTTCTGTTGCACCTAATCCCATTGCAGTTAAACTTGTTGGTTCCCAAACAACAGATGGATGATCATTGATTCTATCTGGCATTGGAAGAGCAATTCCTCCTCCAGAAGCACCTCCTGGATTAGCTCCTCCAAATACACTGGATCTTGAGTACTTGCTAAATAAAAAAGTCATATAGAATCCAATATTTCCAATATCTTCTGGAAATGACATGCTTGAACTAGTAGATCCTGGGGGTCTAGGTTGGGCCATAAGTAACCTTTATGATTGTTTATTATTATTTATACAGAATAAGAGAGAAGTTTTTTGAAAGGTCAGTTTTCTCCCCAAAATCCACAAAAATATAATGGTAATCCTTGTAATATAATTTATAGAAGTTCTTGGGAATTGAAAATGTTTATGTTTTTGGACACAGATCCAAGAATATTAAAATGGTCTTCAGAAGAAATTTTTATACCGTATAGATCACCAAAAGATAATAAAATACACAGATATTTTCCTGATATAATTTATACAACCGTTGATAAAAAAACAATAATGGTTGAGATAAAACCTTTCAAACAAACAAACCCACCAAATGCTCCAAAAGATACTAAAGGAAAAAGAAGATATATAACAGAAGTTATGACTTATGGTGTGAATCAAGCAAAATGGGCAGCGGCACAAGAATATTGCGCTGATAGAGGATGGGAATTCAAAATAATAACTGAGAATGAATTAGGTATCAAATATTGATATAAATAATACATCATGATAGGAAATTAAATGGCAGCTTTCAGAGAACTAATAGTAAAAAGATCGGGTCTTGATGCAAGAAAAGACCAGAATAAGTCTATGGATTGGTTTCGTGAGAAAGCTCTTCAGATAAAAAAAGTTAATACTGCAGCTTTAATTGATACTTCAGAGCCATTTAAACGGGTTGTTACTCTTTCAGAAACGTCTATTGGCAAAATGTATATGTTTACTTATGATGCCAAATTAAAACATAAATTGCCTTTTTGGGACGTATACCCTTTAATATTTCCTATAAATTATTATGGTGATTCGTTTCTTGGGATAAATTTACATTATTTATCAATTCATCCAAGAATTGCTTTGCTTGATGCTCTTATGACTGAAACTATAAATAATGATAAAATGAATAAGACAACAAAATTGAAAATTTCATATGAGATTTTAAATGGTTCAGCTCAATTATCAGCATTTAAACCTTGTGTGAAAAAATATTTATTTGATCACGTTAAATCTAATTTTTTGTATATATCTCCTGACGAATGGTGGTTAGCAGCTTCTTTACCAACACAAAGATTCGTTAGTGAGCAAGGTGGAAGATCGCAAACAACAGTCTCTTCAACCAGGGTATGGGATTAATGCCGTTTAATATAGACACATTTAAAAGTTCAGTAGCACAAGAAGGTATTTTAAGAAATAACCGTTTTGATGTTATTATCAATCCTCCTGCAATATTGCAAGGATCTATTATTGTTAATGGTGCTGGTGGTGTATCTACTGGTGATATGTCAAAATTAATTAAATTTCGTGCCGAACAATTTAAGGCTCCTGGTATTACATTAGATACAAAAAATGCATATCGTTATGGCATGGGTCCATATCAAAAGATGCCATATAGTGGTTCGTACACAGACAATTCAATAACATTTCTTTCTGATGGTTATGGAAATATGTGGAACTTTTGGTATCAATGGATTGATTCTATATTTAATTTTGCTGGAAATGATAGTGCATCAGGTTCATCAATTGGTGGATTTAATTCACTACCATCATATCAAATAGAATATAAAGACAAATATGCAACTCAAATGTCTGTTATAATATACAATGAAATGGGCCAATCCGTTCAAACAATTAATATGTATGATGCATATCCAATATCAATAAATGATGTTGAATTAAATTGGGGAACAAAAAATCAACCTTTAAGACTTGTTGTCGGTATTTCATTCAAAGAATTTACCATTGAAAAGTCAACTGTTTCTGGAAATTATAATCCATCAAATGAGACTCCAAGTCAAATATTCAATAATATTGGAAGAAATGCATCTGCAGGGGCAGTAAACGGTGTTCCTGGAACTGCTTTACAATCACAATTATCAACACAAAACTTTTTACAAAGTCAAGGAGTTAATGTTGGTAATCCAAATCCACCAATAGCTAATCCGTAATTAAATAAGTGGAGTATATTATGTTACCTAAAATTCAATATCCTATTAATTCTATTATGATTCCATCAACAAAGAAACCAGCAAGGTTTAGACCTTTTCTTGTTCGTGAAGAGAAAATGCTTTTAATGGCAAAAGAGGCCAATACAGATACTGATATTCTTCAGGCAATCAAACAGGTAGTTAACAATTGTGCTGTGGATGATAAATTTGATATTGATAGACTTACAATTTTTGATCTTGAATATATATTTTTAAAACTTCGTGCAATGTCAGTGGATAATAAAATTAAAGTTACATATAAGGATTATGAAGATAATAAAACATATGATTTTGATATTGATTTAAATGAAATAGAAGTAGAATTTCCTAAAAATAATGACAATAATATTAAAATAACTGATAAGTCTGGTATTCTTCTTAAATATCCTTCGGCAAGTCTATATGATGATAAAGAATTTTTAAATTCAGATAAAGAATATCTTTTTGAATTAATTGTTAGATGTATTGATAAAATTTATGAAAATGAAGATGTTTTTGAGTCTAAAGATTATACTATTAAAGATTTAAGAGATTTTATTGAAAATATTGATGTTAAAACTTTTGATAAAATTAGAGATTTTTTAATTAATTTACCAAAAATTAAACATATTATTAAATATAAGAATTCATTAGATCATGACAGGGAAATTGAGTTAAATTCGTTAAATGATTTTTTTTCGTTGCGCTGACCCATAATACACTAGATAATTATTATTCTACAGTGTTTTCTTTGGTTCAGCATCATAAGTATTCTTTGGATGAAATTGAAAATTTAATACCATTTGAAAGAGATTTATATGTTACTATGTTGGCTAATTATATAAAAGATCAAGAAGAAAAAATAAGAGCAAGACAACAAAGGTAATTAAATGTCAGACGAAAGAAAACAACTTCCTTCTAATATGTTTGTCAATGACGCTATATTTGATATTAAAGCAGCAATCAATGCTGTTGATGTTAGATCTATTTCTGCTCTTAAAGATTTAACAAATGCTTTTAATTCTAATACTAAAAGAATTAATATATTACAAAAAGAAATTGCCTCAACAGAAGAAGATGTAAAAGAATTAAGTGCTGCAGTTGAACACAACACTCAAGAAGTAGATAAAATATCAAACTCACAACAAAGAGTTTTACATGAAATTCAAAATTTAAGTCGTGATTTTGAAGGACAAATTGAAAAATTAGGAACCAATATTGATGGTAAAATAAGTCAACTTCGTGATGGTATCGAAAAAGTTAAAGATGAAGTTTCAAAAAATGCTTCTTCTGGTGGTACAAATATTATTCCTATTATGGGAAGAGGTGGCGCTAAAGCGGCAACTACTGGTGCTGCAGTTGTTGCAAAAGAAGCAACAGTTGCTTCAAAAGCACTTAGTGGAATACCATCTTTGGTTAAAGGTCTTTCAAGAGGAATAGGTGGTCTAATTGCAGGGTTTGCCGCAAATTTAGGTGAACAATATGCCGAAGCTGCTGGTATGCCAAGACTTGGTGCTGCTTTTGGAATCGGTGGAGATGCATTAACTGGTGCTGCAATAGGTGGTCTTCTTGGTAGTATCATTCCTGTTCTTGGAACTGCTGCTGGTGCATGGGCAGGTGGTGCGCTTGGAGGTGCATATGGTGCATATGATAAAGGTGGTCAATTATTGGGTGGAGAACTATCTCCACAAGTTAAGGCTCTTCAAGAACAGGCACAACAAAGACAAGAAGCACATGATAGAGAACAAGAATCTCTTAAACAATTATATAAAGAAAAACCAGAACTAGAAAAGTTTCCTAGAGGTGCAGGAGTTCCACCAGAAGTTATTGCAGAACCTACTTCTGGAGCGCCAGATACAGGAAGAAAATTACAAGGACCATCTATTCCTTATAAGGAATCAAATGCTTTCTTTGATTCTATAATTAAAGCAGAAGGAACTGGTTCCAAAGGTGGTAATCCTTATGATACTTCTCTTGGATATATGAAATCACCAAAGCCATTAACACAAATGACGATGGATGAATCTTTAGCATGGGGAGATCAAATTCGTGTATCTCAGGGATTAAATTCTTCTGCCAAGGGCGCTTTCCAAATTGTTAATACAACTCAACGTGCGGCCATGAGAGCACTTGGTCTTAAAGGAAGCGATCCATTCAACGAAGAAAACCAAAGAAAGATGGCTGCTTGGATTGCACAAAAACAGGGATTAGGTGCTTGGGAAGGGTTTAAATCACATCCAGATCAAAGAGCTATTGCTTCTCAATCAATGGAATCTGGATTACATAATCAAACTGCTTCTGTGGTAGAACAACAAACAACAACAAATCCTGTATCACCATTACCAAATGGTGAACAAAAAAATAATAATGCAGAAGTTACACCAAATGGTCAAATTCCAAAACAAGCAACACGTGATGAAAAAGCCATAACTGGTAAATCATTAGAAGGTGTTAATCCATCTTTGGTTAGTGCCTTTATGCAAGCCGCATCAGAATTCAAACAAAGAACAGGACAAATTGTTAATGTAACATCTGCATTAAGATCAAGAGCAGATCAAGAAAGATTATGGGCAAATAGATTTAGCAATCCAAATCCTGTTGCTCCACCTGGATCAAGTAATCATGAAAAAGGACTAGCAATTGATGTTAGTTCTTCAACTGCCGCAGCAATGGAAAAATCTGGTGTGTTATCAAAATATGGATTAGTTAGACCACATTCAACTGATCCTGTTCATATTGAATTAGCTGGTTCTTCAGGTTCTCAAGATTCAAGTCAATCATCAAAAGGTTCTTCAGCATCATATGGACCACAACAACAAACATTATCATCTCCAATGACACCCCAACAAATACCACAAATGCCACAACAACCAATTCCAATGTCACCAATAGGCGGTATGGGAGGCATGGGTGCAATGGGCATGAATCCAATGAGCATGATGGGAATGATGGGCGGTATGGGTGGTATGGGAAGATTTGGTGGTATGGCAAGTATGTTAACTGGTATGCTTGGTCCAATGCTTGGTGGAATGATGGGTGGAGGAATGCCAGATATGATGTCTGGTGCACAATTACAACCAAATCAACCACAAATGGCTGGTTTAGTTCCACCTATTAATATAGAAGCTCCACCAATTAATCCAATTGGTATGGAAAGTCCTGCCGAAGAATATCAGCAATCAGTAAATAATAATTTTAATATAATGGGTGGATCACAAAAAGGTGTTTCGACAGCAACACCACAAAATCATTTGACAATGGGTGCTAGACCAGATTGGTTAGGTGAATTGGCTGAAGGATTATTAGGTTCAACTTATACTGGTATGAGTAGACCAAAATACTTTGGTGCAGGTACAGGTAAAATGTAATTCTATATAAATAAAATGTCGGTCACAAGGTAAAATGAATTGGGATAGACATATTTCATCAAAAAAACATCTATCCCATATTATTATTTGTTCAGAATGTTAATTCGCAAGTTGTCGAAAAAACTCAAGTGACGAATCATCATCATCGTCATCATCACCAGAGAACTTTGGTGCATGAGTTGCCTTGAATGATGGTTCATCATCTTGATCAAGTGTTGCTGCTGTCTTTGATGACTTTGGTGCAGAAGTTTCACCAAGAACCTTTAGAAGACGTGATTTGAGTTCACTCTCAGACTTAAAGTTTGAAGGCGAAATAATCTCTTGAAGAGAATATTCAGTCTTCCATATCTTCTCTAATTGTTTATCATCATCAAGAAGAGGCTCTGGATTACCAAACTCTGACTTATCATAATTACGATAACCTTCAACATTACGAATCTTTAGCTTAAAGTTAGCACCTGCCCAAAGATCAAAAGGATTCATTGCCTCTTCATCCTCAAACTGAGGTTCCATTGCTTCCTTTAGCTTGTCAAAAATCTTCTTACCATACTTGAATAGAAATACCTTACCATCATTAGAAGGGTTTGAAGGATCAGATACAACATAGATATTTGAGATATAATGAAGATGACGCTTCTGTTTACGAACCTGCTTACGCTCTTCAGAATTATCATCAGTAGTAGAATTCCAGAGTTTATTATTATACTCTGCAATAGCATCCTGCTTACCAATTGTGGTTAATGAGTTCTCAATATACCAACCACCTGGGCCTTGAAATGCATGAGAAAAAAGACGAACAAATGGAACATCTTCATTTGGTGGAGGAGGAAGAAATCTAATGACTGCCATTCCATTACCAGCCTTATCTACTGTTGGCTTCCAGAAACGGTCATCAGAATTCTTGTTTTCTGAACCTGACATTTTATTAAGTTCAGATGTTAATGATTCCAGTGATTTCTTACCAGAATTTGATTTAAGCGACTTAAAGTCCATATGATTCTCCGTATGTTGCTATATGTTTCGTATATTAGTGTATGATTATCTTATCCACTCTACCATCATATTATAAGATATTTATCTAAAAAAGTCAAGTGCTATTTTTTTAAAGTTCTCCTTTGAGTATTTAATAAATGGTATATATTTTTTAATTTTTAATTTTAAAGTGTCATATATAAAATCAAACTCCATTTCTTTGTTCCAATATTTTAATGCTCCAGTTATATCAACCAGAATACAAAGTGTCTCAAGACTAATTTCATTAGCCAAATATTTTTTTAAAAGAATAGGATGTTGATGATTTTCACATATAAAGTTTTTATTAAAATCTGAGTCTAATTTGACTAGATCCTGTTTAAAATTATATGTGAGTGCTTGGTTATGTTTTAACCAATTTTTATAATTTGATTCTGCATTTTCTGAATATGCAAGATCCCTAATCCAAAGCTTCTCATTTAAACTTAGATTTGCAAGAAGGAATCCATGTGGGTCTGGATGCTTGGCTAATTTATCAAAAAATATTTTATCCTTACGTTTATGGAAAGTTTTTATATCAATTTTTTTTATACCATATTTTAAAAAATCATAATTTTCAGATGAAAAATGAAGTTTAATAGATATATATAATTTATATAGTTCAAAACTATCCACTAATTTCTCCATTATATAAATAAGATTGTTGACCACGATACTACGAATATCTGCCAACTCTATTGCTTAATCTAAACATAAGGAGCAACAGCTATGCTTATTTATTACGTTTATGCTTATATCTAGAAAAAAACGTAAATTAT
>Ga0207959_1000172_pt1 | contig 18176 bp, 40 predicted proteins | sample CryBogCBH20Aug07_FD_184609 | JGI IMG/M metagenome (GOLD analysis project Ga0207959, IMG submission 184609) | Freshwater microbial communities from Crystal Bog, Wisconsin, USA - CBH20Aug07 (SPAdes) (version 2) | ecosystem: Environmental > Aquatic > Freshwater > Lake | place: Crystal Bog... | reverse complement strand
ATTCTTTAGATTTAATTTTATTTCTCATTATAATTTCTTTAATTTCGCAATCGTAAAATTAGTGAAATAACTTTAAAATTAATCAAGTGATAATACTTTTTTTTGGTCAGCCAGCATCAGGCAAGACTACGTTAGCAGAACATTACATCAAATTTTGTACTGATCCATCAAAATTAAATAACTACATACATATTGACGGGGATAGGTGGAGAGCCATAACTCAAAATGTCAATTATAGTAAAGAAGGCAGGTTATCAAACTTAAAGTCGGCTTTTGATATGGCTATTTTCTTAGAACAAGAAGGTTTTACACCTATTATGAGCTTTGTAACCCCTTACAACGAGCTTAGGCAATATTTACATGATAAATCAAGTTGCTTGAAACAGATATACTTGAAATACAACGAGGATCGTGGGAGGAATAATTACTTTGCCACTGATTTTGAAGAGGCGACTGGGGAATATTTGCTATTAGATACGAGTTCATGCTCAATTGTCGATTGTTTAACCAAAATTATGGAATATGTGGAAGAAAAAAGTACATGTTGATAGTTCTTTGCCAAAAAAAGCAGGACAATTTTCTTTATTTGTGGGACGCTGGCAACCCCTACACGCTGGACACAAAGCCTTGTTTCAGCAGGTATTAGATGCAGGTGGAAATGTATGTATCGGAATTAGAGATGTCGAGCCTGATGAGAAAAACCCATATACAGCTGCCGAAGTCTTTACAAATATCCATGATCAGTATAAGGAATTAATAGCTGAGGGTAGGGTAAAAGTTATGAAACTACCAGATATCTGCTCAGTTGATTTCGGAAGAGGAGTTGGATATGACATAGTAGAATGGATACCGCCTGCAAATATCGCTGAAATATCAGCAACCAAAATACGAGAACAATTAAAAAAATAGTATATGCCATTGATTAAGAGGCACTTAGTTAAAACTATTAGCTATCGTTTACTTAGTACTACCATAGGTTTTTTAATTATGTGGGCACTTACAGGCAGTATTAAGATAGGTGCTGCTTTTGGAGGTATGGAGCTCATTTTTAAGCCATTCATTTATTTTCTGCATGAGAGAATATGGTATCGTTGGATAAAATATGGCTTAAAAGATAAAAAAGTATGAAAATAATAGTATTTTAGTGCCGTAAAACTAGTAAATTTATTTTATGGCAGCTACTCCAGAATTGACAAAAAAGGTAGATAATTTATCAACAAGTGTGAATGTTATGCAAACTGATTTACTTCAGATGAAGAATCAGGTGAAAGAGATACACCATGCATTGATTGGCAACGATTTAGGACAAGAAGGATTGGTTTCAAGAGTAAAGAAATTAGAGGATGCAAAGAAAAAATATGATCAAAAACTGAATTGGGGAACAGGATATGTATTTGGGTTTTCTACACTAGCAGTAGGTATTATAGAATTAATAAAATACTTTCTGACTAGGTAAATTCACAAACAAACAAACATGAAACTTAGCAAACAAACACAAATATTAATATTTTCAGTTCCTATTTTAGTAGGTTTATATCTGATTTATAAGCAGTTTTCGAACTCTAAGAATTCAGCACCTACTGCCGATGCCGTTAATCCATCGGATAATCTTGATATTAATAATAAGGCAACTACAGCTAATCAATATCCATTACAAAATGGAAGTAGGAATTCAAAAGTTAAGTCTTTGCAGTCTTTACTGAATACAGCACTTACTTGTCAAAATGCAACATTACTTGTTGTAGATGGCATTTTTGGTAAAAAAACTCAAGCGGCATTGCAGAGCCTATATGGTAAAGCAAGTATAGATAATGATGGAGATTTCACTTTACTGAAAAATAAATTAGCAGCTACTTGTTCAAAAAGTAACAATCTTAATTGGGCATGGCAGTTAATTGATAAGCAAAATAGTGGGGGTAGCAGTGCAATGGTAGTAAATAGTCCTATTTCAATGTATCAAGTAGTGCAATCTGATCCGTTTTCCCTTACTTATGATCCATCTTGGAAAGCTGTTACCCCTCAAAATGTTATTTCACTGCCTCAGCTCTCTTATAGTTTAAATGACTATCAGATTAAGTCGGCTACAAATAGTGGAGATTTGAGAATACAAATTTTAAATGGAGATTTAGCAGGTATGTATATAACGACAGATGGTACAGATTTAACAAACATAGATATAATTTAAGATGGCAACACCTACACTACAAACAACAGATGTTAATACATTAATTCAGCAAGCGGTTCAAACTGCAAAAGATGCAAGTAATGCAGCAGCAACTAGTGGCATTGGGCAAACTATTTCTAATGCACTTATAAGCAGTTCTAATACAATTCAAAATATTGTAAATGATATTGTGGCGAACAATGGAGCAATAACTTCTGATGAGTTGAGTCAATTAAATGATCAAATGGCAATAGCGAAATTAAATACATTACAAGCACAAACTGCTGATACTTACAATAAATATGGCATAGTTTTAGGCGTTGTTATATTTATGGTTGGGGGTTTATGGTTAGTATTAAGCAATAAAAAATTAAAAAATGGACAATAAAAATTTAATCAAAGCCTCTATTATGTTTGGAGGTGGATTCTTACTTTTCTTAGCATTAAAATCTACTGCTACTAATAGTACTGCACCTACAACTTCAACAAGCCCAAGTGGTACTGCATCATTTGATAGCACACCAGCACCTACGCAAGAAAATGCTAAAATAGTAATGACTGCTTATAGTGATGCTTTAAAAGCAGGAGAGCCGCCTCATGTAATGACTGAATTAAATCAAGAAATGATGAAAGAGTTTGGAATGAGATGTTATATTGATAATTCTGGTCAAATGGTAGTTTGTGATGTAAAAGGCGACACTGTATTAACTAAATAAAAATGGTAATACCTGCAATTGTAATAAATCATGCTACACCTGCTATCTCTGTTGTAAATCAGGATTCGGGAGTGCCTCCTGTTACCTATAATCAAATAAAACAGTCTTTAGGTTCACAGGTTTATCAAATTACAGGTTTAAATATATACTCCACAAATATCAATCAATTGATGGGAGCAATCCAATATCAAATTTTTGATTCTGGTGGTAATCAAAATTATACAAGTATTACAACAACCGTAGATCCTTATGCAGGTAATGCACTTTCGATAGATGTGGACCTAAGTAAGTATTCTGCAAACTTTATTCTTAATGGTAATTCTAGTTTAGCAGCAACAATTTTGCCTTTAACAAGTGTTAAAGTGCAATTCTATACAACAAGAATAACAAACTCTTTTGGTGGTAATTTAGAAAACTTCAAAAAAATTGAAGTAGATGCCAACAAACCACATTTCTATAATAATTATGGTGATACTATAGAAGATATACAATCAACTAATTTAAGTATTAGGGATCAAATACATTTACCAAATGTACCAACACCTAATCCAGTGCCAATAGATGTAATTGGAAAGAAATATAAGTTAGCAAGTGGATCAAATACAAAATATGCTTCAGGTACAATTCCATCAACAACACCTGTCCCATTCTTTATGCTTACAATAGCAGCAATAGGGGTAGGATACTATTTAACAAAAAATAAGTAATGGCAGCAGATGTTCAAATATCGTTAGGGATTCAAAATAATCGAACTTATCCTCTTCCTATTAATATTTTAGGGAGTCCAGTAAATCCATTGGATACTGCGAATGCATATACTGAGTATAGATATACATTTACAGGGTTTACTTTTACTAACGAGAATTCCGTTTCTATAACCTATAAGCCGAAATCATCTTCATCTTTTTCTACTTATACAGGAATATTACAGACTCAGTCCTTACAAGGGATATTAAATGTTTTAAATCAGTTAGGTATAGGTTATTTTAATCTTTATACTCAAGCTGGTCAAACATATATTTCAACTAACAATGACAATTATGTATTTGGGAATATAGACGTTTACAATAATGCGAGTCCAACTTTTATTCCTGATGCTATTTATGATTTCAATCAAACTGGCGTTTACGATAATGCTTCAACAATAGTTCCTGATGTAAGTGGTAATGGTAACAATGGTACGGCAGTGAATGGTACTGGAAATGGTACTCCTGCTGCTTTAAGTAATTTCCCTTATGTGCCGCCATCGAGCTCAGTAGGCTACTTAAATATGCCTTCATCTCCTTCTAATCAATATTCAGTTAGACTACCCGATGCCTATAAATTTGCAGGAACTGCTCCATATACTTTTATGGTTTGGTTTCAAAACTCGGATACTGCTTGGGCGGGTAATCCATATCAGGGAATAATATCAGCAGAGGGAAGAAATCCTGCTGTAATAGGATACAACTTCTTTATTACAAATACTGCTGGATATCAAATGAGTGCAGAAAGATATAATTTATCAACTGGAACTCCAGACAATACAACATTAAGTTTATTAAACTTTACTGCTAATAAATGGATGTTTGCGTTGTGTGGATATGATGGAACGAACTTATACTTAGGTATTTTTGATGCAGGTGGAAACTATATCACTAGTCAAACTGCCTCCGCAGCTTCATTAGCTACAAGTGCATCTTGGTCAGCTTTTATGGGTTTAAGATATAATAACTGGCTAAATGGTGAAATAGGATATGCTGCAATTTATACTCAATGGACAGGATATCAAGAATTTTTGAATATTTATAACTCATCAAAAGGGAATTATGGTTATTAGTCTTAAAAAAATAAATAGCGTAGTGTTATTAGTGGCACTTATATTAATATTATTATTTAATTTAGCGTTACAATTAAGTAAAATAACTATTCCAACACATAGTTACACTTCTGTACCAATCGATACAACAGGTTGTGTATATAATGGTAATACATGGACTAACAAATCAGGTCAAGTTTGGGATGGTAATAATTGGAAATAATATGCCTAGTAGTTTTAAAATAAAGATACCGCTTACTTCACTTCAACCGAAACAAACGTTTCAGGATGATTTGAGGAATTCTACTGGACAAATGTTAGCTAAATATGGCAACTTCTTCAGAGCAGCAGCAGCAGGAACTAATTTGCCTGTACAATTTTTGTACGCAATAGCTATGGTAGAAACAACTGGAAGCCATTATTATCCAAGCGGAGCAGTGAATGTAAGTGGATCAGAAAGAAGCACAGGTATTTTACAAGTTTCTCCTTCCGAATTTTATGAAGTAGTTTATAAAAAAGAATTACCACAAGGAAGATTAAGTCAAGCTTCTCTTGATATATTGAATAAATATTTACCATCTTTGCCAACTGATGCTAAATATTCAGGCACTCCTTCCCCAGCAGTATTAAATAGAATTTTTTTGGCTTTAAAAAAGCCTGAGTTTAATATTTGGGCTGGTGCTATGGTATTAAGAAGATTAATTGAAGAAACTGCTAATCCTGATGGAACTATGCGTCCTGATAAAGCAATTATAAAATATAATGTAGGAGATTATAGTAAACCGACAAAATTAGATGTATTCGTTAATGGCGATACAACTTCTTTGGTAAAAGCTGTAAATTCAATTACTTCTGCATATATTGTTAAAGTAACTGGTGCAAATGGTGGAATGGATTATTATTTAAAAAACCAAATTGCATAAGATGTTTAAAAATTTATCCACTCCTGTAAAAATAATTGTAGGACTTAGTGTTACGGCATTAGGTTTAGTAGGGTATTATATTTATACTATTCTTGATACTTTTACTCCAACAGCAGAGTCAGCAAACATGCCTATCGAAATTCAACAAGATAATACAATTGTAGCTGGGCAAGAAGTAGCAGATGATCCTGCACCTTCTCAACCTCCAATTTGGTCGCAAACATTAACTGATTTAGGAAATAGTACATTGAGGGATTCTTATGGTAACTTGTATTATCTTGATCCAGATGGGAATATTATAAATGATGAGGGTGATATTTTTGATGATGCAACTGGAGTTGTTTTAAACCTTAATTAGATGCCAGATATAAACAATGCAATAGCAACCATAACCCCATTCATAATGAAATGGGAAGGACTAGGCAGTAAAGTAGCTGGCGTAGATAATGCTTATAGTTTCTCTGCTTCTCAGAATCTTGATCCAAATACAGTTCTTTTTGCATACTCTGACTCAGGTGGAGTTAAAACTATTGGATGGGGTACAACAAACTATAATGTTATTGATTCAGGACCTGTTAAAGCAAATGATAGTATTACAAAAGCACAGGCTGATACAGAACTTGCTTACGAAATAAATCAAAAAGCGAATCAATTATTACAATATGGTTTGCCTGATGGTTGCACCGATTTACAATTTGCGGCATTAATTTCATTAGCATACAATGCAGGTATTGGTAGTGCTGAAAGTATGATTGATTATATTAATAACTCGTCAAGTCAAGATGATGTTGTTTCTTATTGGAAAACGTTTCATCTAAAAGATAGGTCTGGGAATACTTTGTCTGGACTTATTAATAGAAGAAAAGATGAAATCGATATGTACATTGGTAAGTATAATGAAATATATTCATTCTATTTAAGAAATGCAGCCAATATTAATTACGCTATTGTTGGTGGATTAATAATAGGTATTTCTTTATATACCTTCGTGCTTTATAAGAAAGGAAAGCTTAATTTAAAATAGCTTCTTTAGAATAATTACTTCTTAGATAAGCTTCTGTTGCAATTACTACAATTTTAGCGAATTGTTCATTAGATTTCATTGCACTAAAAATCATACTTACTAAATCATCATTCAAGCCCAACATTTCTATTTCGCACATCTCTTTTTGATTTATTAAACATCTTTTTAGTGATATAAAATCTTGGTCTAACATATTAATTATTTTTAAGTTCCAAACATTTATAGCAGCAACCTTCAACTAATGTTACTTCAGGGTGCTTACTGCATTGGTTTTTTTCCATAATTAAAATTAATAATTTTATTCTTCTGGATAAAAGACTTGTTGAATAAGTGGATAACTTGCTCGAAACTTACAATCTACCATAGTACATTCTTTACAATTCCTATAATCAGGCTTGGCTTTAAATCCTGAAGCTATCTCTTTTTCAATATCTGCCTTAATCCTCATTACATCATTCTCGTGAAACCAAAACTTATCCTCATCTATTGTAGATAAGATAATCTTCATATCATCAGGTTGCTTACTATTGAATACAAAAAAGTAAAAATCAACATCTTTCTTCAATACATCTCTAGCCAATAGCTTATAATGTACGGCTTGACGCATAGTGTTATGTTTTTGAGGCAATCTTTCTAAATCCCAGCCTAAGTCATTCCACTTGTCATCTAACAATCCTGAGTACTTTAAATCGATAATAACCTCTTTGCCATCCCATTCTGCCCAAATATCTAAAAGTCCACTCATTAGGTCATTCTCAAGCTTATAAGCTACATGCTTTATAACTATGCCGTAGTGTTCTATAATTTGCTTAAAGAAATTAGCAGCTTGTTCCGCTCTTTTGTAAGGTGCAGTCAACTCTCCCTTTAAAGTTCTTTCGGGTTGCGGCACTTGCCCATTCTTAGGTAAACTACCAGTACAAAGATATTCAAAGTAAATACCTTCTTTTTGTGAATCACTAGGCTCACTAAATAGAGTCTTTGTTATGTATTTAGCTTCAAATACAAGACCACATAGATTATCAAATCTTTTGTAGTTTTCCCACTCTTTCATCATACTTTGGCTAATTCTAAGCATTGTAATCAGGTTTTATTATTAAAAAATATAATTTATTGTCAAGAGCATATAGTTTTCTCCATAGCTCAATTATTTCGTTACGATGAGATATATATCTATACTTTTTTCTATCAACAAATTCGTAGCCTCCAGAATAAAGTTCAATAATACCTGACTTTTTACTATTCATATCCTAATTTCTCAAACTCATTTAATGGTATCCATTCTCTTTCAAATACATTTCCTACCCAAACATGATCTATACCATTTATTATTTTAGTAGTTTCTCCAAATATGGGTAAGCTTAATGATTCTGAAATTACAGCCCTGCCATAAAGCTGAGGGTGCTTTTCAATCATATACATTAACTTTTGTCGGGCTTCTAATTTATTGTATGCTTCAATTACGATAGGGTGCGATTCTAAACCTATAAATTTATATTTATAAAAGCGTAGAATGTGTTTTTCGACAGGGTAATTGAACATTTCACAAATATATATTATTTTACTAAACAATAATGCTTTTGGCATTAAAATATTAACATCTAATTAGTTTGCTTATCATTTTTTTGAAGATATTATAATCTAACAGCTATACTATATCTTGTTTCTTCTTCAAGATATCTTTAAGCATAACCTTATCACATACTTGTGATAGCTTATCTTCATTAGTAAACTTATGATGTTGACAAAGACAAAAGTCTTTAGTCATAGGGAATACAGATGGTTCAAGTGTAAATGCGAAATGTAGAGGTGTGTGTGTACAAAGCCCGATGCTATCTTTTTCCTCAAAGTCTTCAGAGTTCCAAAATATACAATTCTGGCATCTCCTAATCATTGGATATCCGTTCCTATTAATAAATGTTTCTAATTTCTCTATTTCCTTTTCCATTTTTTTTCTTTCTCTTGTAAAAATACTAAACTAATTGCTTTATTAGTAAATCTTTTTGCTCAAAAAACTTATGAACCTTATTTTTATTAGCAATTGTGTCTTTGTAATATATACAGTCTGTCTTGTAACATATAAAATCATTACCCAATAGCTTCTTAACCTGAGCCATATATTTATAACACTCATATCTAATAAGCTTATAAACCTCTTGCAGGGGCGGATCGCCACCTTGTAATATGAAATCTTTAGAAAGTACCCCATCTACAATTTTGAAGTACTTTTTAGGTGCTCCAAGTGTGCTTAAAGTAGCTAGTCTAACGGCTTTAAAGTCATCTGGTAGCCCTTTCTCGTATGTTTCGTGTGAAATTATGTCTAAGTTGTATGCAATACGCCAATATGCGTGGTTTAAGTCAGTAGCTGTAATCTTTCTGAACTTATTAGGATCAAACTTTTTTACATAATCAATTTGTGAATGCTGCTTAGGCAACTCAAAATCATATTGCTTGAGGAAAGCTTTAGCATCTCTCCTTACCATACCATACAAAAACATTCCTTTCCTGAAGGATTCTTGTTTCTTCTTAGGCTGATTAGATATAATAAATGAATAATTTCCCCAAACTAACTCGTTGGTAAAAGTTCCTTTCTTGTAAAAGCCATTAGCTTTTTCTTTCTGCATTCTATTTAATAAGAATGGCTCAGAACTTTGAGCACTGTATTTTACTATCTTTTTTTTCACTATTGATTGAAGTTCTTAAATATTCTATCTAAAGACTTTTTATAATTGTATTCAGTTATTTTACCCTCTTTATAATACTTTTCTAATAACTCTAACTCTCTCTTGAATTCAGCATTTGCTTTTCTAGTCAAAGCTGCTGTTGGTTTCTTTTCTTTCTTTAAGCGTTTGAAGAATGCATTACCTTTTGCAATATTCTTCTCTAATGTTTTCTTAGCTCTTCTTCTGCTATCTTTTTTAGATTTAAGAGCTTTAATCTTGCCCTCAATCATTTCCTTTACTTTGTTCTTAGCTTTTTTATAAGCTTTACCTTTTGGCGGTGTGTATTCAACTTGTTCAGTATCACCATAAGCCTCTTCTCTACCTTTTTTATCTATATGTGTAAGTACAAAATCTAAATAATAGTTTTCTGGTGTTCCATCGTTCTTCTTCTTAGGTCTTAACTTCTTATATGCCGAAAATATGTATGTTCCAGAAGGCTCATTATCGGCATCAGGTCTTATTGAATCGACTATCTCTTTTACGCCTTGAACATTATAATCGTAGTTACGGGTATTAAATATTTTAGTTTGTCCATATTCACCTGCTGATACCTGTATAAAAATACAATCGGGAACTAATTCACGGATTGTTTCATCTAAGGCAAACCATTCAACGTAGGCATAGTCTGAAATATCTAATAGATTGATATCACATCCTTCTTTTGGTGGAAGTTCTTCAATTACGCCAACAATAGCTGCTTTAATTGGAGTTACCCTGATCTTAGAACGAGCAATATCTTTGAACTGAGGAAGTATTTTTTCCTTAATCAGTTTTCTTCTTTGCCTATATGATAATTTACTCTCTTCAGGTAACTTATCGTTAATCTTTGTAAACTGCTTAGAGATTACCTGATAGGCGGTGGGTTTTCTTTTTGTTTTGTTTTTGGCATAACGCAAGTCAGGACTGCCATCAGATTTTAATGGAGTCTTAACTTTCTTTTGTTCTTTACGTTTAGCCACTTGTAATTAAGATTTAATTTGATTGTGTTTCTAACCAAGTCTGTACTTTTTCTTTATCAAATAAAATCTTACCGCCTATTTTGATGTGCGGAATTTCTTTTTTCTTTACTAAAGCATATAGTTTTGAAGATGAAAGCCTAAGCCATTCTCTTGTTTCGGTGGCTGTAAGTAGATGATGCGACATAAATATGATTTTTAGGAGAAAAGAGTGTCAAATATAATACGAAAAAAAATTGAAACATAGAAAATACTAAGAAAAAGTTATTCTGTGCTTAATTGAATTAAAAACTTCCTGAAAACTGCCTGTAAAGAATATCTGACCTCTAAATTTTATAATTTTCTTCTTTTTAGGTTTTGGACCAGTACTAACAAATGTTGTTAAAACTGCTTCATCTTTAAATTTTTCATATAAATCCTGAGTCTTGTTTTTCATTCTCATATACATTAATATATTTTGTAATCCGAATTGTATGGAGTTGTGTATTTTTCTAATAAAGGACTTCCTCCCCATTTTTGTATGTATCTCAATCGATTAGATTGCATAGCCTGATCTACAAGCTCAGGTGCTTTCTCTCTTGTGCTGCTTATTGCCATAATGATAGGGTTTAAAGTATAGTCTAAATCTTGCCTGATGCCGTGTAATTTCATTCGATATAGGTAATCGCTATCCTCATAATATGCTGGATAGAATATTTCATCAAACATACCGATTTCAGACCATAGCTTCCAACTTAAAATAAAAACTGAAAAGCTAAATTGTGATTGAACCAAGCCGTTCTTCATATTATCAATTGCCGCATATACTACATCTATGCCGTAACCAAGATAAATATCATCGTTGCAGATAAGTGCATTATCGTAACCTAATGAGAAAATGGTGAAGCATAGGATATTCCACGATCCAGCAACTCCAACATTTTCAGGTGCTTCAATAACTATTAAATTATGAGCGTATGGGAAATCATTTTTTATTTTTTGTTTCCCATTATCAACTATAAATAATTGAATATCAGGGAAATCAACTAAATATTTTTCTAAAGTAGGTTTTAACAAGTCGTATCTATTCAGCGTTGGAATGCCTATTGCAAATTTGAACATAAAAAAAAGCCCCGTTTTCGGTGGGGCTAAGCCGTGTTAACCAAAAAGTATTATTTAGTATCTCTTTGTAAAGAAAAATTATTTTGAAAACTAATTTCAGTATTATACAAAGTCCATATTTCACCATTATCCATAGCACATGTAAATAATAAATAATGTTCTTGAGAATAATCAATAACCAAGAAAGCAAATCCATTCATTTGATCCGAATTACGGACAATTGGAATCATAGGATTTAATTGTAGCATTAGAATGGTTTTTGACTTGAAAAATAGCTTAACGCTTCAATAATTAATGTTACAAACATTTCATCAGCTATCATAGCTTTAATGATACCAGAACGAATATCTGTTTCATTACCAACTATTGAAATAATAATATTAGGTTCATTAAAAGACATATCACCTAATTCAAGAGTTTTACTTTGAATTGAAAGCTTAAAATCAGAGCTATTTTTAGCATGCTTTGATGCTGCTGCTGCTACCTTTTTTTTACTTATTTTTTTCATAATTTATTTTTTATAACCAAGTATTAATTTTTTCACAAGAGAATTCAATTTTAGGAACAGCTTCTCCCTCTAATAAATTACCTGTAAAGCTGTCCACATTTTTTAGAGCCATTTCAACACGCATTTTCATTTCATTTAAAGCTTCAGTAGCTTTCTTTCTCATACGATCAATAGCTTTTTGCTCAAGTAATTCAAAAGGAATTAGTTCTCCACCCCAACGAGCAATTAAGTGCAAAGGTCGATTCCAAGCTTCTTCACTATGTCCTATTCCAATTACAAAAGGATCTGGAGATTTGTCATCATAGCATATTTGAATCGCAGCATACCAGCCATTCTTTTCGGCTTTTTGTATTTCTTTCAATACATCTAAAGGAATAGTTGAAGCTGAATATTTTTTGTAATCCACAACTCTTGGGCACAAAGTCCTAATGATATGTGAAGTTTTTGGATCTATGTACATATAAGGTGGAGCTTTCTTTTCTTCACTCTTATCAGCAGTTTTTAATTGCTTGTCAAGACCAAGTTCAGTTGCAACTTCAAACCACTCTTGGGCTTGTTCTGCATTTTCCAGTTCTTGTAATTCTGGTTCAACGAAAATTTCAGTCATATATTTTATTTTTGGTTTATTTTAATAAGTTTATAGTTCCTTTTGTGAGTTCATATACAGATTGTGCAACTTCATATTCTGCAAAATTTACAATTCCTAATTCCTCAGCGATGTATAATTCTAATTTAGCACCTTTACTTTCTTCATATCCATTTATAAGATATATATAATCGCAATCCATAAGGTGCTTTAAGCACTCTTTCATATATGAATTCCAAGTCTTATCGTGATTATGAGTAAGCTTCATAGGATTTATAACATTAAAACCTAAAGATGTTATATAATTTTCGGCTTCTTCAAAATTTTTATAAGCTTGTTCTTCCATTCCTGTAATTTTTCCACTTATATAAACGGTATTATGCATAAATTATTGTATTGTAGGTAAAACATCAATATTATCTCCTTTTAGATAGTGCAAAGCACCAGCAGAATTTCCTTCATCATCACTAGATGGGAACAAAATAGTTTTATCATCAAGTTCAATTACTACGCATTTCTTATACCATCCGAATGCTTCTTGCTCAAGATCAGTTAAGTATCTAACGTTTATAATTTTTCTATTTAAAAGTATTGAGTTGGCTTTATTAGTCCAAGTTTCAGTCATAAAAATAATTTAAAATTTAAAAAAGTGGGGGTGAGGACAAACATAACCTGCACCCCCGATACACAAAACACAAACAAACTATATGATAGCTAGTGATTCTTCAAATGCTTTTTGAATTCTAGTATTAGCATTTCCAAATAACTGGCTGTTGAATTTTTGTTCTTGACTTTTATAATTGGCAATATAATTGTAATAACCTGATATAGCATTATAACCACCCCAGACACTTCCAAAAGCAGCAGGAGTAGTTTGAGTAGGATGAGTCATAGCAAATTCATAAATTGACTCTACCTGATTTTTAAACCTAGTGCTTTGTTCTCTTTCTTTCTCAGGATCTATTTCTTTATAAGTAGGCTTCATTACTCTCTCAATAAAGTTTTTCAACTTCTCATCTTCTAATTTTGTATCAGACATTCTATTAAACACTTCAGTTACTTCATTCATATAAACTGAAGCGATGTTCATAACCTTGTATGCTTCTGATAATCTATCCTTTGCACCAATTCTATGTTGTATTGACACTTTGTTGCTCAAATCACTCATAGCAGCTTGTAAAGTATTGTTACATACAATTCTAATTGAAGTAAATCCTGCTATAATACTTGAACTACCATTGTGTGAGTTAGTTAAGATAATATACTTTTCACACTTTTCGCCATTAACAAGCATATCTTCTGGAAGTTTAGCAGTGATGAAAATTCTTTCTCCTTTGCCAAGCACCCCAGCCGTTTCAAATATGGCTTCCCCATTATCAACAATACTATCAAAGAAACTAAAAGCATCTTTATTTTGAATGATCTCGTATCTGCTTCCTACTAAACCTAAGTAATCATTATTATCAGTTCTAATAGTTGCAAACTTTTCAGGTATTGCATCTCCAAAACCACTTTCTAAAGCAGGATGGATTTTTACTTTTTGAACTTCATAATCTAAGTTAGCTAATTCGATTGCTTCAGCAGCAGTCATAGCACCATCTACTACTTGACCTAAATTGTGCCAAGCTTTTTCGTTGTTAGTTACAAAAGAGTGTGTACCCTTTTTTTCGTTGTAATTGATTTCGTGAGCCATTGTGTTTCGTTTTATTTTGTTTTATAATACCACAAAGATATATGTAGTGCTTTTAATTTCCAAATTTATTTTCAACTTTTTTTATTTTTTCCAAAAACAATTTCTTTTTCATTGATTATTACCAAGTTATCAAAAGATAAATACTCATCTAATTTAGTCTCATCTAAAATTTCATAATCTTTATTATCAAACTTGGTAATGATTTCATTCGCTTGTCTAATTGGTGGGATTGATTTATAAATAAGAGCTTTATTGAATTCGATTGTAGTAGTGCTATATGCAATTAAAGTATATTTTTCTTCAATATCTTTCAATACAATACCTGCTTTTTTATTTTTGAATTCACTCAATAGAAACTCTTTTGTAATCCAATACTCAGCATCTAGCCTTTTTGTTGGGTGATTTGCTATGTCGCTGAGTTTGATTATGGTTGATTTCATTCTAATTTAATGAAGGAGTTAATAATATATTTTTTGCTTCAACTGTTTTTTCTGTGATTGATAATGATTCATCTATTAACTTAAATAGTTTTTCGATAGTTTCATTTTTATCAGTTAATTCAGATTCAAGATCAGCAATTCTTTTTCTTTGCATATCTATTAAGGTATTAGAATGTGCTACAAGATCCTCATAAGCTTGTAATAGTTCTTTATCTTTTTCCATATTATCTTTTTGAATTTAATTGGTTATGGATATAAATTGCCCATTGGTTGAAATCTCTAATTGGATTTTCTGGATAAACTGTTTTGGTTGTTTTAATCGTGTTGTTCATTTTGTTTGTTATTTGTTTGTTTGAAAATATTTTATAGCGAATAGTACTCCTGCTTTATCGGTTTTAGTTTGATAGCCGTACCAAAGCACTTCAGTTTCGGAGAATATAGCAAAGACATGATTGTATCTACAAAGAAACCTTTTACCATTTTCTACATATCCCCACCACTTAGGTCTTGGCTTATACTTAGTTTCATTCATTGCTTTGATTATGCACTTCATATCTATTCTTCGTTTAAGTCAATCTTACAACCCAATAATTCTAATACTTTAACATAAGCCTCCATTTTACCTTCTAAATATTTCATTTTAGAATTTATCTCGTGCATCTCTTTACCCTCCTTTTTGATGTACTCTAATAGTTCGATAAGATTGGTAGGCTCTTTCTTTTCATCTCGAGGTGTAAGCATTGCTTTAGTTATAGTAGCTTCACTCATTAAGTCTTTCAGTTCTTTGATTATCTTTTCTAATAAATCGCTTGAATCTAATATCATAAATATTATTTTTTTAATTCAGGAAAGTATTCTTCTAATAAAAGAAGCTCAAATTTTGCACTATTTAATTCGATTGGTTCGTTAAATACAACTTTATGAGCAGCATATTCATATTTATATATCATACCAGACTCATCTTCCAACAATCTTTTAACAGCTTCTAAACACTTTTCTTCATTGTAAAAAAAGTCATCAGCATTTTCTACATAAAGGTTAAATAAGTCAAATGATTTTGGCTTCCATGTAGGTGCTTCTGGTTTGTCGTACCAAGATTTGTTTTCGTAACATTTAGCTGTGATTTGTACTAAAGTTTTCATGTGTTTCGTTTTATTTGTTTGTTTGATATAGTAAAGGTATATATTATTCTCAAAGATAACAAATATTTATTGTTAAGGTTTTGTTAAAACGTTTTTATCTAAAACTTCTAATTCCTCTACCTGAAAGTTAAAATGCTTCCCATAAATAGTTAATTGGTCTAACATTACGCCAACCCAACCCTGTCCACGACAACCCAAACGAGCTAGGGGTGCTACAACTCCAGTAAGTCCAACAAAAGGCTCGCATTCATTACCAAAGTTCTTTATAACCTTAACTTTAGTCCCTAATTGCATAATACTTGTTTGATATTGTTATTAAGCTGGTTATATAAGCTTGGGTGTATTATACATTTTTCCCAAAGTTCAGCATTTTCTTTAATATCATCCTCTGTGATTTTCATAATCATAATTATCCTTTCTACTAATAAAGCATTTAAGATTGGATCATTTGAGCTAATTAATTTTTTTAGCTTTGTTTCGTTGGTTGTGATTTTTTTTGACATATTGTTAGTTTTTAATTTCATCTAATAAGCTTACGAAATTCTCTTCTAATTGCATAGTTTGAGAATACTCTCTTTCAATAATTGTGTCTTTGTGTTGCATACCTGCATACCTTAGCTGATGATGTACTTCAACTATCTTATGTGAACCTATTGGCTTCCATCCTTCGTTAAGGTGATTTTCGATTTTTTCGTTTAGTCTTTGAGCTGAGCTTGCGGTTAAAATGATGTGTTTCATTAGAATTTGTAGTTTTTAGTGGGTTTTCGAGATTTAACTTGCCATCCGTGATTATTTTTTTCAGTCAATCCATACGACAATTTCGCATCTCTTCTCTTTAATACAACTCCCTCATACAAATCTGTTTTTGCTAAGTCGTGGAATAATAATTCAAAATTATCGTAGTAGTTTGGGGCACGATATACATTCTCGCAATTAGTAAAGCAAAGGTGCTTAAAGTTTTCAAACTCCTCTCCAACCCTCATTTTAAAGCAAGGATATAATTCCTCAAGTAATATTACTCTTTGCATAAATGTGCTCCCTATTAAGTATTCATTTTGATATACCAATATATCCCATATTACAAACTTTAAGTTAAACGGCTTTCCGTTTTCTCCTTTTTTGTTTTTGTTTAAAAACTCTCCTGATAATACTATCCAGCCTTTACCTCTATGTAAACCCTTAAAATCAATTTTGCTATAATCGGAACTTATTTTGCCCTTATGTCTATTCATTACTACTATCTCATCTTCTGAAATAAATACATTGCAACATGTACCATTGTATTTAGGTTGAGCTATATATTGATGGTTATCATATTTACTCAATTGACTTGGGTGAGTTGTATGCTCAGGTCTTGGTGGAAATAGGTAGGTGTAATTTTGAAATTCAGCCATTTGTGTTTCGTTTTATAGTGTAAAGATATATTGTTTTTGGAAACAACAAAATAATTTTGAACTTTTTTTTTCAACATTTAGTGAAATTTTAAGAAATATGCTTATTATATGCGTTTTGTGGTTAATTTTGAATATATACAAAAACACAGATAATGTTATCATTAGAAAACCTTACTTTGGTAAATAACGCACAATTAGATGATGAGGGAGATTTAAACATTCCAAATAGTACTAATTCTGATCCTTTGGGAACAAGAGCAATGCCAACTTACGAAGGCTCATATCCAAGCCCTGCACCAATTGATAGTAATCCTGCACCTATTGCAGTAGTAGAACTTCCAGTTGAAGAAATAGTACCAGTGCCAGCACAACCAATGCCAGCTCAGCCAGAACCATCAACCCCAATACCATCAGTTGAGCCACCTTTAATTCCGAATAGTCATCCAGTTGATGATCCAATAGGTACGATTCCTCCAACTCCAATACCAAATCTACAGCCTGATAATATGGGTGGAAATATACCACCTATCCCAGATACAGTAGATGGTGGATTGTATGCTATTCCAACAACTGCACCTGCACCAACTGCACCTGCACCAGCACCTGCACCTGCACCTGCACCAACTGCACCTGCACCTGCACCAACTGCACCTGCACCTGCACCAACTGCACCTGCATCAGCACCTGCACCAACTCCTATCCCTACAAATACAACTAATACAATAACTCCAACTCCAACGCCAACGCCAACAACTACATCAGTAGCTATAGCTCCAGTTGGTCAAAACATAAACTATTTGGTAATTGGTTTAGGAGCAGTATTGGTTATTTTGATTGCGGGTAAATTAATGAGCGATAAAAAATAATTTATGGCATTAGATAATACACAACTACTTAAAGTAGTAAATTCTTATAGTTGCTTCCCTGAATACAAGGAAATGCTTTCTTTTTTTAGTGATACTAAAAATACTCAAGCTATTTTAGATGCTCAAACATATTATGGAAGTTTAC
>Ga0207959_1000170_pt1 | contig 18229 bp, 29 predicted proteins | sample CryBogCBH20Aug07_FD_184609 | JGI IMG/M metagenome (GOLD analysis project Ga0207959, IMG submission 184609) | Freshwater microbial communities from Crystal Bog, Wisconsin, USA - CBH20Aug07 (SPAdes) (version 2) | ecosystem: Environmental > Aquatic > Freshwater > Lake | place: Crystal Bog... | reverse complement strand
GTTCACAAGTTGGTTCACTTGCTACAGAAGCAGTTCCAAGTTTAGGAACAACGGGAGCGGCTGCCGTAGGTGGTGCGGCTAAAGGTGCAATCACTCCCGCTTTGACTGGTGGAAGTGTTGGCTCGGGTGCAGCGGGCGGTGCAATTGGTTCAGCATTAGGCACAGAAATTGGTGGTGATGCGGGTAAAATTATTGGTGGTGGTGTAGGTAGTGCTGCGGGTGCGGCATTGTCGGGTGGTGATGTTAGTCAATCAGCCCTTAAAGGTGGTTTGTCTGGTGCTGCTGGAGCGTTAGGTGGTGCATTAAGACAACAATACAATTCATACACAGGGCAAATGGAAACGGTATCAAATCCAAATGCTACTACTCCAGAACAACAATATAATCCACAAACAGGACAACCAATTAATCAACCTCAACAAGATGGAACAACATCAGAGGTCAGCTCTACAAAAGATGCAGATGGTAATTTTGTTTTTCCAGAGATAACTGTTTCTGGTAGTCCAGATTTGGTATTGCCAGATATTGATGTGACAGGCAAATCAGACGCTGCAAATATTAATACTTCTGCAACTAAACAAGGTGGAGTGCAGTTAATCTCTCCAACCATTGTGCCAAGTGCGGGTGGCACTCCACAAGTATTATCAAGTGTTTTAGGTGCGCCATCTTCCACTATTCTCGGACAAGCATTACAATCAAGTAATCCCGATCCATCCACAACGGGGAGTCCAATTTTAGATGGGGATGGTAAAAATGTGCGAAACGTGTGGAATACCGAATCGTTAAGAACTGCGTTAGGACTATAAAATGAGCAAAGTTACCAAAGCATTAAAAGCCGACTTACCCGCCTTAGCAGAACTTTTGCGTTCTAAAGGCAAGGGAAAAGACACGATTCTTGCACACATTAACCCTAGAGAAGCTGCATTACTTAAAAGACATGGTGGTAGTGGCGAAATTAACCCTGATACGGGTTTGCCTATGTTTGATGACGGCACGGGAGATGCAACCCTTACAGATATTGGAGTTAGTCCAGCGCAACAAGAAGCACCTTTACCAAAAGATCAAACTGCTTTTAATCAATCTCAACAATACGCTGATTCAACACCACAAGTTACACAAGCACCAAGCGTTCAAACACCAAGTGTTCCGCAACAAAATTTAACAACTGGTACGGCTCAAGGTGGAGAAGGTTTATATACTTCACCAACAGGAGGTGTTACGGGTCAACCTGGAGGTTCAAGCGTACCTTTAACTTTGCCGCAAGCACCTGAAACTTATGGCGGTCAACTTACTGCTGATAAACCTTCTATTACAGACAGAGCGAGTGCGGCATTAGGCAATGTTACTACTCAGCAATTAGTCAAAGCATTAGGTTTAGGTGGTTTAGGATTATTGGGTGCTAGAAATGCCAATGTGGCTGGTGCGCAAAATCAAGCTGCAACTGCACAACAACAAGCAATAGCACAACCTTACCAAGCACAAGGTCAGGAAATGATTGGTGCAGCGCAACGAGGTGAATTAACTCCTCAAAGCCAACAAGCATTTCAAGCTGCTATGGCACAGGCTAATCAATCTTTGGCTAATCGAGGCGGTGTTGGACAGGCTCAAGTGCAACAACAAATGGCAAACCTTTATAACCAATTATTGCAGAATCAATACACCTATGGATTGAATGTGGCTCAAATTGGTGACAACATTGCTATTGGCGCAATTAAACAAGGTTTGACATTAGATCAGAATTTGCAAACTACTACGCAAAATTTCTACGCACAGTTGGCTGCAATTGCAAGTGGTAGCGTAGTTGGTGGCACTAGACAAGGGGTAACTGCATAATGGCTGAAGAAAACAAAGTTGTTGAAAAAAAAGAACCATCGACTTTAAGTAAGTCTTTAAATATTGGCATGGATTCTGTGCCTTTTATGGGTCAAACTAAAGAAGGTCGAGAGTACGCTAGAACCACTCAACCTTTAGTTGAAAAGGCGGCTGAAGCAAATGCAAATCTTGAATATGAAAAAATGAAAATGCAAGCAGAAGGTTTAGGTGCGCAAGCAACTGCGGCTAGACAATTTGCTGATGATACAAAATTATTAAATCAACAATACGAATCAAAAGAAGCACAGTACCCAAGACCAGAATTTCATCCTACAAAAGAAAACGCTGAATCATTAGGTCAGTTATTTAGTATGGTAGCAACTGCTGGGTTAATGCTTGGAAACGGCGGAAAGTTAGCCTCTCAAAATGCTTTAGGAGCTATGACTGGTATGTTACAAGGTTGGCAAACAGGCAGAAAAGATTTGTATGAACGTGAATTAAAAGAATTTGATAAAGAATATAAAAGAATACAAGATATTAGAACAGATTTAGAAAAAACTCTAGAAAAGTCTATAAAATTAGCATCAACAGACAAAGAAGCATCTTCTTTAGAAGCTCAACACGCAATTGCATTAGTTGGTTCGCAATCCGTTGCTGGCTCTATGATTGCTCAAGGTAGAGCGCAAGGCGCTTTGGATATGGTTAAACAAGTTACATCAATTGACCAAAAAGTTCGAGAAATGCAACAACAAGCTTTTTTAGCGCAACAAAAATTATTGCAAGCTGAAGACCATTTTCAAAAAACTCAATTAGCAAAAGGCGGAAAAGCTTCGGATAGATTTGGTTTTGGAGATATTGTTGCTGCTGCATCCAATGAATCGGCAGCTGCCATTAAAAACATTATGACCTTGTCTTTTACCAGCTCCTCTGGATTGTTTGGAGGTAGAACCACTACAAGTATGTTAACTGCGCCTCTTGATGCAATGACAAATCAATTAACATCAGAAACAGTACAAAGATACAACGTAGAGTTTGGAAAACTTGGTTACAGTTTGTCGCAGTTAATGAGCGGTGGTAGGGCGGTTCGTGTAAGTGATGTGGCGCAAATGAATCAACTTTTACAAATTAGAGAGGGTGACACATTAGAAACTGCTGCCACAAAAATTGCCGAAGCAAGGCAGTTGGCAGAAAGAACGATGGAAGTTAGGTCAAAAAGCTCAAGCACAGATCCTGGACTAAGAGAAGTATTTAAAGAAAACTTAGAAACCGTTCAAACAGTTGTTCCATTTACCGTTGCCGACATTAATGAATTTGTTAACAAACGTGATAAAAAAACCACTTTTGGACAAGCTTTATCAAATAGATACGAAGAAAAAGAGAAAGAAAAAATTAAAGCGCCAGAAGGTTATCAGGAGTTGAAATAATGGCAGACGAACAATGGCAACCCGTTGAAAAGGCGGCTAAAAACGAAAAAGGTGATTACGTTGTTTTTAAAGAAGACAAGTGGATTCCCGCTGAACGAGTAGCTAAAAATCAAGAGGGTAAATTTGTTGCCATTTACAAAGATTCTCCAAGCGAATCAAAAAAAGAATCAATTGAAGATTATGCAAAACAAAGAATGAAGGTTGATCCAAGCTCTGTTTTTGGTCAAGTACAACAAGGCTCAAAAATAGGATTTGAAGAACTTGGTTTAGCTGGTCAACAATATGTTTCGGGTGGCGCAACACCAGAACAAACAAAGCGTTTAAAAGAATTAGAGGAACAAAAAAGAGGTCTAAATTTTGTTGGAAAAACCGCAACATTTATACCCCAAACGGCAGCAACCATTCCCGCTTTAATGGCTACTCCAGCAGTGGGTACTGCGGCTGGCTTGGCTGGTTTATTGGGTGTTACTGGTTTATCAACTGCCGCCATGCGCCCGGTCACTAAAGAAACAAAAGGCGGTAAAGAATTTTTACAAGAAAAAGCCCAGCAAGTTGTTGGGGGAGTTAAAGAGGCGGAAGAAGGCTTGTTGCTTGGTCTTGGTATATTTAAAGGAATACCCGCAGCTGGTAAATATCTTGCTGAAAAATATGTTGGTGGTAAAACTCAACCAGCAATTACTGATTTAGCAAAACAAGCGGAAAAAGAAGGATTTATATTAGATACCGCCCAACTTCGACCAGATAAACCAATCAGTTCTCCTGGTTTTGGAAAAGAAGCAAAAATTAATAATGAGAATATTGCCACTAAGAAAGTAACAAAAGAAACTGGTCTTGAAACAGAGAACATTACACCTGAATTTTTAAAAGATAGAACAGAAAAATTTTCTAAAAATTACGATAGAATTTTTAATAGAAATTTTACAATTGACGCAGATTTTGCTGCCAATTTGCAACAAATTGCATCTTTTGAAAGAAGAGTAAATCCAGCTGGTTCTGGTCAAATAATTGGAACTGCTGAAAATTTAGTTAGTCGTTGGCAAAATGAACTTTTGAATCAACAGATGCAACAAATAACTAAACAAGCGCAAAGGTTAACAAAAAAACAAGGACCAATGGTGGGCGGTGTTCCGCAGAGTATTAGGTCTGATTTTCCAACTATTTATCAAAAAGGAGACGCTGGAGCACCCGCATGGATGGACAATGTGACAGACATGATCAATGATTTATCTGTCAAATTTGGATTGCCAAAACCGCCAAATGTTTATGCTGGAGTTCCTCGCAGAGATACTTTGTTTGGTGTTGCAACTCGAAATGGAGATTTAGTTGTGATTTCAGCAAAACTAGATGATGCTGGGGCGGTTTCTACTGCGCTGCATGAGTTTGGTCACAATGTTGAGTTTCAGTCTTTTATTTACGCTTCTGATGACGTTAAAAAAGCCGTATTAAATGCTTACAACACACAATTAGCAACTCTACCAAAAGGCGGATTAACGGTATCTCAACATCGACCAATTACCGCTGAAAAGTATGGCGCACAAAGTCGGGATACAAAAGCAACGGGTTCTTTTGAGGGGTATTTGCGTAATTTTAACGAATGGTTTGCAGAACAAACATCAAGGTGGATTACGCAAACAACAGCACCAACAACAGTGGTAGATAAATTTTTTAAAGGAATTGCAGATAAGTGGAAAGCAATTTACGCAAGAGTAAAAGGTTATGTGCCGTTAGTTCAAGAAGTTGATCAGTTTTTTAGAACAAATTGGACTGGTGATTTACTCAAAGATTTGGTTCCAACTCAAACAGTAAAGAGCGCCAGTTTTGTTGCGCCAGAAAATATTACTGCGGCAATTCCAGGCAATGAATTACAAAGACTGCGTTCTAATTTGCGTGACGTGGCTAACAACAACACCGATGGAGCAATTAGAAAGGCGGCTGGTGAATTTGTAACGCAAATAGATGCCATGATTGGAAAAGAAAAGCCAGAGTTGCTTGAAGCGCTTATAGATACAAATAGAAAATATGCGGCAACAATGGCATTATCTGATGGCATAGAAAAAGGTTTTGTTACTCAAGGAAAAATTAATTTAGAGGCACTTGGAAATTATTTGGCTGGTAAAAGTTATGGGTATGGTCTGGGAACCTCGAGGCACCCATTGTATGAGGCTGGATATCTTGGACAACAATTAAAATTAACATCAAGAGCAGAGGGAGCAGCTGCTCCACCTTCAACTGGTATTGGCGGCAAGTACAGAACTTTATCAACACTTTTCAGCAATTTGTCAGGCGCAAGAACTCAAGCAATTGGTAGAAATGTGCAGCGCAAAATTTCGGAAGAAGAAAAATAATATGGCTAAGAAAAATAAAGGTGTAAACCAAGATTTAGAAGAAGCAGTAAGTCAATTGCTGAAAGAGGTAATGGGAGATGAAAAGGCTTCTCTTACTGATAAGTGTAAAGTGATTGACCGTGCTATCAACATTGAAAAGTTAAAACAGAAGATTTCGGATGACGAATGGGGTAGTGGATTTAACACAGATGAAGAAGATTAATTGTAGAATGTAATTTTTAAAAGGGGATAAAAATGGATGGTATTGCATTAGTACGTTTAGCATTAGCAGTAATTACGGATCGTTTGTTAATTATTTTGGCATTGACTTTATCGTTCTCATTGTCATGTTGGGCGATGTGGGACCCAAAATACGAGCGATTAGGGGTGATGGCATTTTTTTGTTTTTTTAGTTATCTTGTAGTGAATACAAAAGAAAGGGTTAAAAATGAGTTTAAAACCGAAAGTACAAACGAATAGCACCAATTATCCTCATCACAGAGAGTCGCAGATTAACCAACAAATCTCTACGGCTATCAGACCGCAGTTGCCTAGAGATGGTTCGAGAGATGGTATGAACACATCTCTAAAAGGTGTGAGTCCCGTTGGTTTTGTTGGTGTATGGAATTTTGATAACAATAGCAACACCAAAGATTCTGCTACATCAAAGCCTGGTGGAAAGAAAATTTATTAATTTTTAAAGGATAAAAAATGAATATCAAAGAAAAGTTACAAACAGACTTAGATGCTAAAAGACAAGAAGTTGCTCAACTCGAACAACAAATTGCTAACATTCCCGCTGAAGTAGAGAACATTGCTGAAGAAGCGTGGGATAAAGTTAAAGATTTTTTCAAAGCACTGTAATGTCACTTGACCCTATTTCTGCTGCGCTTGATTTAGGCAACACTTTAATCTCTCGCATTTTTCCAGACCCCGCTCAAGCGGATGCGGCAAAACTAGAGTTATTAAAGTTACAACAATCTGGTGACTTAGCGCAAATGACTGCGCAAACGGATATTAATAAAGAAGAAGCAAAAAGTACTAATTGGTTTGTAGCAGGGGCTAGACCTTTTATTCTTTGGATATGCGGTTTTGCTATGTTGTATTGCACGTTGATTGAGCCAATCTTACGTTTTGTGGCAACAGTTCTTTATGGCTATACAGGTGCGTTTCCAGTAATTGATTCTAATTTTACAATGCAAGTAATGTTTGGAATTTTAGGCTTGGGTGCTATGAGAAGTTACGAGAAAAAAAATAATGTTGAATCCAACCGTTAAAACTTGTTATGCCTGTAAAACAGAAAAACCAGTAACAGATTTTTATAAATCAAACGTAAATTTTTATCAAAAAGAATGTAAAGATTGCAACCGCACTAGAAAATATAAATGGCATCAAACAGAATTAGGTAAATTATCAAGTGCAAATACTAAATTAAAACGAAGATTTGGGATTACATTAGATCAATTTAATGAAATGTACAAAAAACAAGAAGGTAAATGTTTGATTTGTGGAGTTAATGAAAGTATTTTAGGTCATAGATTAGCTGTTGATCATTGCCATACAACAGGAAAGATTCGTGGGCTGTTGTGCAAATCGTGCAATATGGGGATAGGCAATCTAAAAGAAAATATTGATAATTTACAAAATGCAATTAAATATCTAGAAAGTTTTAAATGATTAGCAAAGAAAATGTCGGTGGGTTTGTTACTGTATGCGTAACTGTTACTCTTTGCATTGTAATTATCGGCATGGTTGGTGCTTTACTGCTAGGATTATTTGATAAAAATTTAGACAACTCTAAAATTTTTGAAGCAATTACCCCCGCTTTCCAAACGATTATCGGGGGTTTTATTGGTCTGATAACAGGAATTAAGATAGGACACGATGATGCCAAACTTGACTGAACATTTCACACTAGAAGAATTAACTCATACTGATCACCGTGAGTTTGACAACACACCGAACGAGGCTGAAATTGAAAACCTTAAACGATTGGCAGCATTTCTTGAGAAGGTTAAAGCGGTATTGGGTGGTAAACCAATCATGGTTAACAGTGCTTACCGTAGCAAGTTGGTTAATGATTCTGTGGGTTCTAAAGACACTAGCCAACATCGACTAGGTTGTGCGGCTGACATCCGTGTGCCTGGCATGACACCAGATGAAGTAGTACAAACCATCATTGCTTCAGAACTTGAATATGACCAAATTATTCGTGAATTTAATAGTTGGACTCATATTTCTGTGCCTAATCATTTTGAAGATCAACCAAGAAAACAAGCGTTGATTATCGACAAACAAGGTACTAGAGCGTATGTCTGATAAACCTAATCTTTCTGTTGGTCGGGGAGAGAAACAATCGGTTTCTAAAGGTGGTGGGTTGACTGCCAAAGGTCGTGCCAAATATAATCGTAAAACAGGCAGCAATTTAAAGGCACCCACTAAATCTGGTCCTAGACATAAATCATTTTGTGCAAGGTCTAAGAGTTGGAAAGGCGAAAGAGGGCGTGCTGCTAGAAGGCGTTGGGGTTGTAGGTAATTTTTAACAGGGGATAACATGAATAGTTTTGACGTATTTGATACGCTCATTGGGCGTAGGTTTGTGACGAGTGACATTATCTGGGAACAGATTCAACACGAGTTTCAACATGAAAATTTTGTAAGAGATCGTGTGGGTGCCGACAATGGTCAGCGTAGTTTAGAAGAAATCTACGAGGCTTTTGGTGGTACGGATGCCGAGATGGCACGAGAGATTGAATTAGAAATTAATTCAGTTTTTCCAATCTACAAAAACATGCAAAAAGTAAAAGACGGTGACGTTTTAATCTCTGACATGTATTTGCCAGCTTGGGCAATTATGATGATGTTACGCAATGCGGGGTTTGATAAACAAGTCACCATCTATCAAAGCAATGGCGATAAAGCCAATGGAAAAGTGTGGGAGATGATTAAACCCGACTTACATTTAGGTGACAACATGCACAGTGATGTGACGATGCCAAGAAATGCGGGTATTCAAGCAGAACACTATGAAGGCACGGGACTCAATGTAGCTGAAACCAATATCGTTTCTAAAAACTTCAACATTCTAGCCATGATGATGCGTGAGGTTCGATTACGACATGACATGACTTTTAATGAAAAGATTAATGACATTGCTCGAAACTACAATCTGCCATTTTTGTTTTGTTTTGCTGAACTGGTTAAACGTAGAAAAAAACCCCAACAAAATATTGTATTTTTAGGTCGTGACACCTACTTGCTTTACAAAATTTTCCATGAGTATTACGGACCATGCACCTACTTGCCATTTAGCCGTGCTTTGGCATTTAAAACTCCGTCTGATGCCGTAACCTACCTAAACACACAAAGCCCTCCTAATGCCCTTTATGTTGATTTGAGTAGTACGGGTGCAACTTGGCAACATCTTTCAAGATGGGCGCATTTTGAGGTGCTGGTGGGCATTTATTCGGATGTGTTCCACTACACCAACACGAAACCAGAGTTACCAAACGGATTTCAGTATCTAATTAAAAACTCTGATATTGGCAATACCAATTATTTACTTGAAGTATTCAATTGTGCCAAGCATGGACACATCAAAGGGTTTGATAAATACAAAGCAACCTTTGGTGAGCCAGAGTTAGGGTTGACCACTATTATTGATATTCACGACCCAATTGAAAGTGCAATCAAATTGTCTGCGCATTATAGACATTGCATCAATATTGAATTGGATGCCAAAAGTGATGATGAGTTGTCAAGATTGTTCGGTGAGATGGCGATTTCGATTAGTGGGCAAGCTGGATACATCAATGAGTTTACCGACTACTTGAACAAAGAAAAAACATACTTGGAGAACTTATGATGTTTTTAAATCCTTTTGTGTCTAAAGAAATTTTAAACCATGAAATGCCTGATCCGACCATTCCAGTAGTGATGCAGCCGAGCTACGCACAAGCCTATGAAGATGTCATTATTGATGGATTGATTTATGCGTTATTAACAAAAGGAAAGCGTTTGCATTTAATATTTTTTGAGATTGGTGCAAATCATCCTGTGGCGACTAGTGCAAGTTTTCTTCTTAAAAAGAAATATAACGTGCATACAATATTGGTCGAAGCTAATCCCGACTTAATCCCCGCCTTGAAAAAGCACCGCCCAGACGATACCGTTATTCATGCAGCAGTAACCAATAAAAAAATAGATATGGTGTTATTTTCTCGTTGTCCAGACAATGAAATATCTTCACTCAATGAAAGTTTTGTCAAGGCATGGAAAGACGGCACAATTACCGACAAATTGTATGTGCCAGCAATCAGTATTAATCAATTAATCCAACGATTTTACATTTACGGTGCTGCGGATATGATTCTCAGCATTGATATTGAAGGTCACGATTATGAAGTGCTAACTGATTTAGACTTCGAAAGATTTAGACCGCTGATTATTATTGTTGAGCCAAGTGAGGAATTTGCGCCTGGCACTGTTGAGAAGATGATGACATTCATGCAGAGTAAAGGGTATTCTCTCTACTCTCGCACGTTTGTTAACTTAATCTTTACTCGCTTGGGATAAGTTTGCCGTCAAACGCATAAGTACCAATGTGAGAGAGTTGGCAGTAAGGTGCAGCATAAACTTTACCGCCAAACTTTCTCCAGTTGTAACAGAAATGATAATCTTCTGACAATAACCGACCTGTTTCTGGTTCAATGCTAGTTGCAAAATACTCGGTAATCTGTTCTTGTTGTTCCATCGTGCCACCAAGATCAGCTACATCATTTAAGTAAAATGGTAGGCGGTCTTTCATTTGTTCAAACACTTCCCGCTTAATCAACATGAATCCTGTACCACCATTAAAGATTTCTACGGGCTCATTGACGGGTACAGTTACTTCCCCAATGTAATCCACCAAGTTGACCACAAAACTGCCTGTATGGTTCTTTAATTCAGTAATAGGCACACCATTTTGCACTGCTTTCTCTACGCTATTCCAATTGATTTCTTTCTTAGGGTAGATACCACAAATAATGTCTTTATCTTCAGCCAACAAACGTAAAACATCTTGCGGATTAAAATGAATATCAGCATCAATGAACAATAAATGGGTTGCTTCTGAGTGCTTTAAAAATGCGTTGGTGAGTGCGTTTCTTGCTCGAGTGATGAGTGATTCGTTGAACATAAAACTAAACGTGTTGCCAATACCATTCTGTTTGAGCATATCGCTGAGTTGCAAAAGTGATTGAACATAATATCCAGCGCACATGCCGCCATACATCGGAGTTGCAATAAATAATGAAGCCATTTTGTTTTCCTTTTTAGGGTTGTTGAGAAACATGTTAAGCAGTCTATCTGGTGCAGTGTAATTGACACTCCAGTACATCGTACATTCAAAGTTAGGGTAAGCAATCGTTAAGTGTTGATAAAATACTCTATCTTCACCCCATCCACCATGATATAAAGAAGCACATACATTAGGTAATAACGACCCTCGAATACAATAACAATTCATATCAACAAATTGAATGTTAGTACCAATTGCGTTACCTAGTTTACCTAATGATTCACACTGATCAAGGCATACATATTCACCTTTCTGATTATATATTTGTCTTAATGAATAGCACCAATCTAAATTTTCTGATTCACATAATGACACCATTGAATTAATGTGGTCTTCACGAAACCAATTATCTTCATCAAGAAAAAACACAAAGTCAGCATTAACCATAAATGGGATACCAGCATAGATGCGCTGCCCATTCCATAAAATACCGTCTGCCCTTCCCGTATTTTCTGGCAAATTAATTACGACATCCCCGCCACAAGAAAAATCGGGATTTCCATCATTAATGATCCAATGTGTGATTTTTACAGTAGGATCAACTATCTGATCTTTGACTGATTCAATAGCTCGATGAACCGACTCTTTACCCGTTGTGGGTGTAATTACGACTACTTTCATTTATCCCCCTATTTAAAATAAAATTCAAACGCAAATTGCGCATATAACCCAATAAATCCATATAGCCAAATACGAAATAAAACATGAATTGGATTCATTATTATTTGCACCCACCTTGACGACCATATTTAAATGCTTGAATTCTTGTTAGTAATTGTTTTTTTTCTGATTTTAACTGTTCAATTTCTTGCGCTTGTTGGCGTAACATTGTGCCAATAGTTTTAGAAAATTTAACACCAATTTCGTATTCGTAATCTTCTATTTCATCTGCTAATTCATTTGCAGTCATTTTTTACTCGATTTCTTTAAAATGGCTCTAACCAAAATTAAAAAATTTTCCCACGGCATCCCATACCCATGCGGTGAAAATTCTTTTTCAAACGTAGCGTCAACATCTCCTATTTCATCATCCGTCAATTCACGCATTGGATGTGTATAAAGTGGGGTAAACAAAGGCAAATCAAATTGATTAGGCTTTTCTGTTTTAAATATTTGTCCTGAATTAGTGTGCATCCATGCTATTGGTTCAGTCATTCTCCACCTCGACTTGCTTTAATAATTGCTCTTGCAAAATCTATATGACCCGATTCCCAAAAGTTACCAACAATTGACTTATAAATTTTTGATATTTCTTCATCAGTTAATTCCTTTTGTGGCTTAGTATAAAGAAATTCACAGTCTTTAACCCTTGATGCCCAATCCGAACCACTTCCAGCATCCATGTATAAATAACCATGCCCGTCAAAATCATATCTTAATGCGACTGGTTCACTCATTTGCACTCTCCAAAAAAATCTTCTATTTGATAACCCCTTCTACGCAACGCAATTTTCAATTTAGCTAAAGCACGTTTATAACACTCGAATACTGCGGTTTCTTTCTCGCCCAACTCACTTGCAATTTCTGGAAATGTTGCAATAGGCTCCAGGTTTAATTTTTCAATTGCTCTCATTTCCATGCTCCAAAAATAATTAAAGCGTAAGCAATTAGAATCATAGCCATAGGAAAATAAGGCATCAATAAAACAAATAATTTTTTCATTTATTCATGACCTCCTCAACTTTTTTATAAAAGAGTTCTTTATGGTCATTATTTCTTGACTCAAAAAGATGGAAATTGCAATCAGCAAAAGTAGTGCCAATCCCGTAACTATCTGGCACCCCAGCTAAAGCCCACTTTGGCTTCTCAAAATGAGTAATTGGCAACAAATGGACTGGAACATGGTGCATCCTCCAAGTATCCGTCAATAACTGCGCAACATCCCCATAAGGAGTTTCCTTAAATGAAGGACTACCTAAATTTTCATACATCATTTTATGCAAAACAAGAAAAGAAGGTGCTGCAAAAGTCTTTTTAGCCACTTCTGGACCGAGATGATTAGTAGATTGTATGTTTCCTACTAAAGAACCATCTTGAGCTCTATGAATCCATTTAACGGCTTCTGATAAATTGGTGATGATGCAATCGACATCAATAAATAAAATGACTTCTGCATCGGTTGTATCAGTTACCCATTGCATCCAATCTGCATGATTAATTTGATCAATACAATGTTGGAAAATAGGTAAATCTAATTTTTTAAAAACACTTTGTTGACCCCAGACAATGCGTTCATCAATATTTTGCCAATGCAAACTATAAATTTTTAATCTCATCTTTATCCCCTAAAGTTAGTGCCAGTTTGTCTAAGCAGCCGACTGGCGCAGCCCTAACACCCCCCTAGACTGGGCGGAACTCTTTAATCATTACTGTACATCCACCACCCTTTTTTAAATCACCACGAGTCACCAATAAAAATTGAACTTGCACATCATCATTAAAAATACCCGCATCTTGACACGCATCAAGTATTGGTTTTAAACAATTATCAACATCCATCAATTTTTTTGAACGTGGATGAAGTATTACCGCAACCGCAAGGGGAATATCACTTAGTTTTGGTATGTGATGTTCCAGAACATAATCTACAACTGCTTTTTTGAACAATTGCCCCCTTTTACTAATATAACGCCGATGTCCTGACGCTAACCAGTAAGCATTGATGCTAGGCGGATACGGTAATCTTAAAGTAATCATCAGAACGGTATATCGTCATCATCCATGCGACTAACTTCTTTCGGGTATACTTCTTCTTGCTTTGGTGGCGGTACATAGTTATCTTCAGACAATGACAATAAAACCCCACTACCCGTCTGTTTAATCCATGCTGCAATCTTAACTTGATCACCCGCCTTCAAATCCCTAGAAACCGTAATCAAACCCGTGTAATCGGGACTACGCTCGTGCTTTTTCTTATTTTGAAATAACACCCCTTTGCCAGGTTGTGCGTTATGTGCGTAACTCATTCTGAACCTTTCATTTCTCGATTAATACCAGCTAATAGTTTACTCAAAGTGACACTATCCCATGAATCCATAAAAACCTTATTAGCTTCTTTTAAAGAATCATACTTCTCTGCTTTTTCTTCATCCGTCAACTTTGCATTTTTAATGCGAGAGAACATTTGTAGAAAACCAGCTTGCCAATCATTTACTGTCAAATAATTAGCATAAGGATCAACTGCGCCTGGAATATACAATGGCAACTTTGGTAAATCTTCCACCACTTCAGCGGGCAACTCCACCACCTCATTGCCTTGAATGATGGAAACGGTTTCAACTTTAGACGGAGTAATATCACGTTCTTTACGAGGCTCAAAGTCTAGCACTTCCTCTGAACTGTATTGACCTAAAATACAAGCGGGATAAATCGACCTTACCGCTCTTGAGATAACACGAGCTCTTAACATATCTTCGGGGTACTTTGTCCAAGCTGAACCTACTTTGTAAATGCCAGCCTCTTTAGCCATTTCAATTGTCCACTCGACAGTAATACTGCCACCAGACTCATGCGTAAAAGTACCAATACATCTTTTAGCGCCTATTTCTTGCCATTGCACCTTACCACCCGCCTGTTGAAACCTTGCCAAGATTGCTTGACTCTTGAGAGCTGGGCGACCTTGAATAATGTCATACTCTTGCATCACTGTTGCTGGGTGCTTGTTTTCGGCTTGAGCCACCAACATGACTGCAATGACTTGATCCTTCGTTTGAAAACCATAAAACTTACTTCGGACAATGGCATCTGCCATCACCCCCATATCTTGAACCGTGACTAAAGCGTTCATATAAATTTCTCCCAAATTGTTAGTAGAGTATCAATGACAGAACTGGCTGCCATCACATAAATTGCAATATCTAAATTATTCATCGTAGTTATCCAAAACAATAATAAAAATCAACGCAAGGGCAAAACCAATGAGCGTACCTAAATAAAATTCAATCATTTGATTAAAAACCTCCGTGAACCCATTTGTTCAACTACAAACTTTGAGTAAATGTCTGGCATCGCAGTCTTAAACAAATCAGCGGAAAACTTCATAGAGGCTTTTGAAGACTTCCAAGTCACAAGAGTATTACCATCAAACGTGCGAAGCTCTGAACGGTCACCTAATGCGTTTCTAATCTCGGTTTCCCACTCATCTCCAATCGTTTCCAACTCTTTGATTTTTGCCTTCAATTGCTTGAGATCACTGACACGGGTTTCTATTGCTTGATTAGCGATGACAATGCCGTCAACTGATTGTGGATAAGCTAATTTTGTATCATCCACCGATTTTGCTGGTGGAACAGTACCACTCACAACATGCGCCCAAAATACGGACATTTGTTTAATAAAGTCTAATTTTTGGTCTTGTGTGAAAGTAAAGTCAAATGTGACAAACTCTTGTCCACCAAATAAGACTGCGAGTACCACTCTATCAACATTGTGTACTGTGGCTTCATGCAAGCATTGAATGTAATCAGCTTGTGGCACTCGATTGGTTTCTGCATCAAACTTATTACGCACCATCGCATTATAGTTTTTGACTTCAACCAATGTATCACCAGCGGTGTTAATGTAATCAAAGTGAGAGCGCAGCCAATCTTCTTTTGCATGACTCATTGCGTAATCAGCTTCCTTCAACTCCATCTTTAACCGATCACTGGCAATACGAGCAATTGTTGGCTGCATCACATGACCCATTTGCACGGCTTCCACATTACTCAAGTCTGGGGGTGCCAACTTACCCTGTTTAATCAAAACAGTTTCCACTGCATTACCATTCATCACCTGGCGGCTATCACCACTCCACCAAGCACCGTTTCTTACTTCAGGTAAAAAATCATCTCTATCGTTCATATTAGCTCCGCCATCGTTTTAACTAATTCTTTAAGGATTTCAATCTTATCTTCAAGCGCACCAATTTCTGACTCCAACTCGTCAACTTTGTTTTTTAGTTCATCAATTTGAATTTGATGACCAGGCTTCATTTGAGTAAATTCATCCATCATGCACCTCCACGACAGAAAACAGAGGCAATGTGCTCATCATCATCCATTTCAAACTTCGGCTCAAACCACTTGCCTTCTTGACCGCAACCAATGTTTTCTAATACATAACGGTTTTGACGAGGATTTCTAGGTTGAAGATTACCAGTCACTAAATCAATACCATTGTTGGGGCTGACACAAAAAGCAGAGCCATACTCTGCAATACTTAAATGCTTACAATCTTTACAAATCTTCATAATATCTTTCCTTTTGTTAGGTTATAAAAACATATCAATCTACTACAGTTCACATCTTACACTAAAAAAAATAAACTTTGCAACATATATTTTATATTTATATCTATACATACACAATTATACATACACAGTTATCCAATATCACACACAAAAATATATACATACACAGTCAGTCAGCAAGAGTGTGCGGGTTGAATGACCACATGTGTGTTATATATAGTATAGGTAAAATATCTATAAACAGTTATAATATTTACCAATATGATATACGTATATTATATATATATAGACTATAGTACGTTGGGGTCTTTGGGGTAATCCTCTGGGGTCTTTTTGGCAACCCTTTGACCACCAGCCCACCCCTTGACCCCCTATGATTAAAGGTTAGCAAAACTGAAAATCAAATCTTGAGCCACACGCACACACATGCGCACGTAGGGAATTTTTTTGGTGCTTACAACCCTTTTATGTTTCCAGAGATCAAAACTGTTTTCTCTGCAGCCCAACTCTCATTAACGTCATTCGTCATTAAAAACGTCAAACCCGTTTAAAATCTCGTTTAACCCGTTATTTTTTATTTTTAGATCGAGATATTAAAAGATAAAAAAATACCCGCCTAAGCGGGTTTAAAGTGATTCTATAATTGTTTTAAACTTTACCGTACTTATTGGGGTAATTTTTGCAATAAAATTCATTTTCAAATTGATCACGATAATAAGTATTTTCTGATCCATATTCTACAATTCTGATCGTACCTAAAATTAACCAGGTATCTACTGTTTTTTGATCAAGTTCTTTAGAATAGTATTTTTCGTTCTGTTTACAAATCGCTAACCCGAATTTTTCCATTTCTTGAAGTAAACTCATGTTAAAACCCTCCCGTACGATATAAATAGATAACGGCTAATAGAGCGCCAGCTGCCGCCATGAATAAGCCGCCTAAAATGTAATCTTTAATTGAAGTTTTCATTGTGATCACCTTAATGGTATAAATTCATTAGAAATAATTGTTCAGCGCCAAAAACTCTAGGTTTTTCACAACAATCGCAAGTATATTTTCTAGCGTCAGGTTCGATCCCCTCGTTTTCAGCTCCACATGCCAAACAAAAACCATTTTCGAGCTCGATAGCTTCAACCAATTCATTTTCACTAGGTACAAATACCGTTTTAGCGTTCATTAATTTCAATTGTTTCATTTTTTTAATTCCTTATGTTAGTTAGAAATGATTACTTAGTAGTAATCGCTGATAACCCTATTTAAAAGGTTATCAACGCTTACAGTATTAAGCCGCCGCCTGGTTATCTAACATGTCAAACGCTTTGATGTAATCCGCCGCTTTTTGTGCAAGCGCCGCCGCTTTAAAAATCGCATTCGGGTTATCTTTTAAACAACGTAACCAGCTCTCGATATACCCGCCATGTCTAAGCTCACCTTGAATTTTAAAATCCTGGCATAAAAAAGCTGCGCCGAGCTCCGCAACAAGTTCCTCGAATGCATATTTTGGGGAGCCGAATTTATTCCCTAGCTCTCTGTTTAATCTTTTCTCCGCTCCGCTCCAATGAGTGAGCTCATGTAATAAAGTAGCGTAGTAATTCGCTTCACTATCAAAGCTGGTTTTATTAGGCATAGCGATAAAATCTCCCTGACTAGTGAAATAAGCACTATTCCCGCCATGTTTTACCGTTGCACCAGTTTTAATTACATGATCTTCAAGAGCGGGAATAGGGTTGAAAACCTTATCATCTTGAGCTGGTTTTTCATAATGAAAGTTTTCAACCTGGTCAGCGTTAAAAACGTAATAAGTTTTAATGCAAGGGTAAGCGCTCTTTTGAATATCTCCGTTAGGTTTAATATCCTCTTTGACCACTGGAGTATAAAAACAAATCTTCGTACCCTTTTCTCCCTTTTTTACGGGTGAGCCCATTTCGCTCCATTGTTTAAAACTTGCCCAGTATGGCGTTACATATCCGCTCATATGACCAGAGAACGATAAGATAAAGCGATTGATTCCGTTGTATTCGTTCTTAGTTACTAGGTTTATATCGGCGCTTGAATCACTATGCCAGGGTTTAACCCAAGGAATAGCCCCGCTCTCAA
>Ga0207959_1000160_pt1 | contig 18749 bp, 29 predicted proteins | sample CryBogCBH20Aug07_FD_184609 | JGI IMG/M metagenome (GOLD analysis project Ga0207959, IMG submission 184609) | Freshwater microbial communities from Crystal Bog, Wisconsin, USA - CBH20Aug07 (SPAdes) (version 2) | ecosystem: Environmental > Aquatic > Freshwater > Lake | place: Crystal Bog... | reverse complement strand
CTTGATCTCGGTGAGCGACTTCTTGCCGAGATTCGGCGTCTTGAGAAGGTCATTCTCGGTCCGAAGAATCAGATCACCGATGTAGAAGATATTTTCAGCCTTGAGACAGTTCGCAGATCGAACGGTCAACTCAAGGTCGTCCACAGGACGCATCAAAAGCGGATCGAAATCAGGACGATCTTCGGTAATTCCGGGACCATCTTCGCCCTTCAGCGCGATGAACACGGAAAGGTGATCATTCAGAATCGCAGCGGCCTGTCGAACAGCTTCTTCAGGCTCAACGGTTCCGTTGGTCTCAATTTCGATCACCAGCTTATCGAGGTCAGTGCGCTGCTCAACACGGGCACTTTCTACGATGTATGAAACGCGCTTGATGGGGCTAAAGGAGGCATCCAACTGCAAGGAGCCTACATCCACATTATCCGCATGCGGAAGGCGCGTTGAAACCGGCTGATAACCGCGACCACGCTGTACATGAAGAGTAATATCCAGTTCTGCAGTATCGGTAAGATTCGCGATTTCCAGATCAGGATTCACGACCTCAGCGACATGACTGCCGGTGATATCCGCTGCCGTGACTTTGCCAGGCCCCTTACGCTTCAGATGAAGCGTGGTCTCATGGCCCTCGTGAACCTTGATCGCTAGATTCTTGAGGTTCAGCAGAATGTCGAGGACATCTTCACGAACACCATCGATCGACGAATATTCATGATCAACACCTTGTATGCTGACAGAAGTCACGGCACAGCCAGGAATTGAAGAAAGAAGAACACGTCGCAACGCGTTGCCCAGGGTGTGGCCATAACCACGCTCCAGGGGCTCGATAACAATCCGTGCATTGTTCTTGGTGACCGGGGTCACATCGACAAGGCGCGGCTTAATCAGATTGGCCAGATAACTTTGCATTAGCGTCAATTACTTAGAGTAAAGTTCGACAACCAGCTGTTCATTGATCTCAGAACCCAGCTCTGAACGGTCCGGAGAAGACTTGAAGACTCCCTGCATTTTCTGAGAGTCAACATCCAGCCAGACGGGAAAGCCGTACTGTTCGGCAACGCCGAGTGCATCCTTGATGCGAAGCTGGGTCTTAGACTTTTCACGAACGGAGACCACATCGCCCGTCTTAAGCTGGTAAGACGGGATATTGAGAACGCGACCATTTACCTGGATCGCCTTGTGGCTGACCAGCTGACGCGCTTCAGCACGAGTGGCTGCAAAACCCATCCGGTATACGACGTTATCCAGACGACCTTCTAAGAAATTCAGCAGGTTCTGACCGGTAGAGCCCTTCTGCTGCGCAGCGGCCTTATAGTAGTTGCGGAACTGCTTTTCCAGCACACCGTAAATACGACGAAGCTTCTGCTTTTCGCGAAGCTGAGTCGCATAGTCAGACATACGCGGACGCTTGGTGCCATGCTGACCGGGCTGCTGATCAAGCTTGCACTTGCCCTCAAGGGACTTGCCGCGTGACTTCAGGAAAAGATCAGTGCCTTCGCGACGGCTGAGCTTGCACTTGGGGCCAAGATATCTTGCCATTTTGAAACCTCGAAATTAAACGCGGCGCTTCTTAGGCGGCCGGCAACCGTTGTGGGGAATCGGAGTTCCGTCAACGATGTTGGTGATCTTGAAGCCAAGATTATTCAATGAACGTACGGCAGACTCGCGACCCGGGCCTGGACCCTTGATGACGACGTCAAGATTGCGAACGCCATATTCCTTCACGATATTGCCAACCTTTTCAGCAGCAACCTGTGCAGCGAAGGGCGTGCTTTTGCGCGAACCACGGAAACCAGAGGCGCCAGCAGTGGCCCAGGCCAGTGCGTTACCTTTGCGATCCGTGATGGTGATGATCGTGTTGTTGAACGTAGCGTTGATGTGGACGATACCGTCAGACACATCACGCTTGATCTTCTTAGTGGGGCGACCTGGACCTGCCATCGTACCTTACCTAATGAGTGAAATTCAAAAAATTACTTACGGACGGGACGACGAGGACCCTTACGCGTACGAGCATTGGTGCGGGTACGCTGACCACGGAGCGGAAGACCGCGACGGTGACGAATACCACGGTAGCAACCAAGATCCATCAAACGCTTGATGTTCATGGCGGTTTCACGGCGAAGGTCACCCTCAACCGTAAACTTGGCGACTTCCTCACGGATACGCTCAACATCGGCGTCATCCAGACTTTTGACCTTGGCGGCGGGATCAAGGGCCAGCTTCTGGCAGATTTCCTTGGCACGGGTACGACCAATGCCATAGATTGCGGTGAGTGAAATCACCAGATGCTTATGATCCGGTATGTTTACGCCAGCGATACGGGCCATCTACTTAGTCTCCAACTCCGGGTATTTAATTTGTTACCAGGCAACGGAAAGCGGTCTCTGACCCCTTAACCCTGGCGCTGCTTGTGGCGCGCATCCTTGCAGATGATCCGAACGATGCCATTGCGCTTGAGAACCTTGCAATTTCTGCAGATCTTCTTGACTGATGCACGAACTTTCACGGTAATCCCCTAATTCTTCAAGCTGGATCAACCCAACTTGATGTTACTTTTCTTAAGCAAACCTTCATATTGGTGAGAGATCACATAGGTTTGCACCTGGGACATGAAGTCCATGACCACCACCACAATAATCAACAGGGACGTACCGCCAAAATAGAACGGAACATTCCAGTAAAGGATCAGAAACTCCGGCAACAGGCATACTGCCGTGATGTAGAAGGATCCCACCAACGTCAGACGTGTCATGACGCTGTCGATATACTGTGCTGTCTGCTGCCCAGGACGTACCCCTGGGATGATTGCGCCAGACTTCTTCAGATTTTCTGCAGTCTCGTTCGAATTGAAGACGAGTGCCGCATAAAAGAAACAGAAGAAGATGATGGCAGCCGCATAGAATAACACATAAATCGGCTGTCCGGGAGACAAAGTTGTCGCCACATCCTGAAGCCATCCCATCCCTTCAGCATTACTGAACCAACCTGCAATGGTTGCGGGGAACAAGATGATGCTGGAAGCAAAGATCGGCGGAATCACACCGGACATATTCAACTTCAGCGGCAGGAAGCTCTTATGAGCCGCATACATCTTGCGGCCTTCCTGACGCTTAGCGTAATTAATCACGATACGGCGCTGGCCTCGCTCAACAAACACCACCAATGCGGTGACGCCGACTGCGATAGCAAACAGCGCAATGATGCTGAACGTACTCAACTCACCCGTCCGTGCAAGCTCCAGCGTGCCACCGACTGCCTGAGGCAGGCCCGCGACAATACCGGAGAAGATGATGATCGAAATGCCGTTTCCGATACCCCGCTCGGTGATCTGCTCACCCAGCCACATCAGGAACACCGTTCCGCAGACGAGAGAGACGGCGCAAACAAAGACGAATTGGAACCCAGGATTAATGACAACGGGAGCACCACCTGCGGACTGACCTTGAAGCGCCATCCCGATTCCGACAGCCTGAAAGCTGGCGAGGAAGACGGTCGCATAGCGAGTCCACTGGTTAATCTTTTTGCGACCTGACTCACCCTCTTTCTTGATCTGCTCAAGCTGGGGGATGACACCGGCCATCAACTGCAAGATGATGGAGGCCGAAATGTAAGGCATGATGCCTAGAGCAAAGATACTGAGCCGCTTCAGCGAACCACCGGAGAACATGTTAACCATGTCCAGAATGCCACCTTTATCGGCGAACATGCTGGCTAGCGCCCGGGGGTCAATCCCTGGAATCGGGATATGGGCACCGACGCGGTAGACAAACAGAGCCCCGATCACGAACAGCAAACGCTGCCGCAATTCTCCAAGGCGACCGAATTGATCGGAAAGGGCGGAGCTTGCGGCACTCATCTTAGACTCCTACTGCGCCGCCAGCGGCTTCGATCTTAACCTTCGCACCCTTGGTGACGCGAACGCCTGATGCAACCTGAACGGCCTGGGTAATTTCACCCGAATCAATGATGGCAGCAGTCTTGGCGAAAGACGGGATCAAATTAGCCTGCTTCAGAGAAAGCAGATCAATCTTCCCACCTTCAACCTTCAAAAGCTCATGAAGACGAACTTCCGCAGTGAACTTCTTGGTGCGCGAACGGAAACCTACCTTCGGAAGACGGCGCTGCAGCGGCATCTGGCCGCCTTCAAAGCCGACCTTATGGAAGCCACCTGCACGAGCCTTCTGACCCTTGTGTCCCTTACCGCTGGTCTTACCAAGAGTAGAACCGATACCACGACCCACTCTCTTGCGTTCCGGACGGCTTCCCGGAACCGGGCCTAATGTATTCAGAAACATTTTCAACCCTCAATCTTCAGGAGATAGGAGACCTTGTTGATCATGCCAAGGTTTTCGGGCGTTGCCGCAACCGTAACCGTCTGATGCATGCGTCGAATGCCGAGTCCCTTCAGGCATGCCTTGTGGGACTCTGCGCGAGCGATAGCGCTCTTGATCTGCGTAACTGTGACTGACTTTGCGCTCATGACCGATGACCCTCACGCGTTTCAAGTACCTTGCCGCGCTTCGCAGCAATCCGGGCAGGATCACCGATTTCGGTCAGGCCCTTGATGGTTGCACGAACCACATTGATAGGATTATTGGTGCCGATGCACTTGGCCAGGACGTTATGAACGCCAACCACTTCGAAGACCGCACGCATAGCGCCGCCTGCGATGATGCCGGTACCTTGTGATGCAGGCTGCATGTAGACCTTGGCAGCACCGGTGCTCGATGCAATTGCGTAATGCAGGGTATCGCCATTAAGGCTGACCTTGCGCATATTGCGACGGGCCTGTTCCATGGACTTCTGAATCGCTACCGGCACTTCGCGGGCTTTGCAGAGGCCATAGCCCACGCGACCATTGCCATCACCTACTACAGTCAGAGCGGTGAAACCGAAAACTCGGCCGCCCTTAACCACCTTAGCGACACGACGAACTGCTACAAGCTTCTCTTGCAGGCCATCGTTTGCGCCGCTTTGCTGAACATTCTGATTTGCCATGACCGCTCCTAGAACTTAAGACCGGCCTCGCGGGCCGCATCGGCGACGGCTTTGACCCGTCCGTGGTACTTGAAACCCGAACGGTCAAAAGCAACGGTCGTTACACCTGCTGCGAGAGCGCGTTCAGCGATGAGCTTTCCGATCACCTTAGCCGCATCAACATTACCGGTTTGCTTCAGGCCTGCCTTCACAGTCGCCTCGACAGTGGAGGAGCTTGCGAGCACCTTGGCACCATCGGCAGTAATGACCTGAGCATAGATGTGACGCGGTGTTCTGAATACCGTCAGTCGATCTACGCCGAGCTTGCGAATGATGGCCCGTGTCTTAGCAGCCCTACGGAGCCTTGCCGCTTTCTTGTCCATCTTGACCTACTTCTTCTTGGCTTCTTTCTTGATGATGACTTCGTCTGCGTAGCGAACGCCCTTGCCCTTGTAGGGTTCCGGCGGGCGATATGCCCGAATGTTCGCCGCGACTTGGCCGATGACCTGCTTATCGCAGCCTTTCACGAGGATTTCAGTCTGCGAAGGCGTTTCCAAAGTCACGCCTGCGGGTGCCATGAAATCAACCGGGTGCGAGAAACCGAGGCTCAGACTGAGCTTCTGGCCCTGCGCCTGGGCACGATAGCCTACGCCGACCAGGGTCAGCTTACGTTCATATCCCGCGGTAACGCCGGTGACCATGTTCGCGATATTCGCGCGGGTCGTTCCAGCCAAAGCAACCTGCTTCTGGTTGGACTTGTCCATGGTGACGACGATTTCGCCGTTCTCAACAGCGACCGGGACATCAGGATGAATGGCAGCCGAGAGGGTGCCCTTTGCGCCCTTGACGGTAATGCCGTTCGAACCGAGGGTGGCTTCAACCCCCTTCGGCAGAACAATCGGATTTTTTGCGACTCTAGACATGACTGACCTGCAATTTATGAAACGGTGCAGAGCACTTCGCCGCCGTGACCGCCTTCGCGCGCTTCCTTATCGGTCATCAGACCGCTGGAAGTGGAAATGATGGCCACACCGAAACCACCGAGGACCTTAGGCAGGTCATCAGCACCCTTATAAACGCGACGACCCGGCTTGCTCACGCGCTGGATCGATTCGATAACCGGCTGTCCCTGGTAATACTTCAGGGAAACGTCGAGTACCGACTTGTTATTTTCAATTTCCTTCACTGCATAGTCTTCGATATAGCCTTCCTGCTTGAGGACGCGGCAAACCGAAACTTTCAGCTTGGATGACGGCATCGATACTGCCGGCTTGTTGGCTGACTGACCATTACGGATGCGGGTCAGAAGATCAGCCAAGGGATCTGTAATACTCATATCTCTCTCCGATATCTCTCTGTGCCGCGCCTTACCAACTGGCCTTCGTTACGCCGGGAACGTCCCCGCGCATGACCGATTCACGCAGCTTGTTACGGCCAAGGCCGAACTTACGATAGAAGCCGTGCGGTCTGCCGGTCAGATTGCAACGATTGTGCAGACGTGATGCAGAGGAATCGCGGGGAAGCTTCTGAAGCTTCAATTCCGCCTGGATCTTCTCTTCTTCACTCGCAGTCTGGCTGACGATAATGGCCTTCAGCTCCACACGCTTGGCGTGATTCTTGGCCACCAGCTTCTGCCGCTTAACTTCGCGGGCGATCATTGATTTCTTAGCCATGGGATATCCTAGGTCCTGAAGGGGAATTTGAACTGCTCAAGCAGGGCTCGAGCTTCCGCATCGGTTTTCGCACTGGTCGTGATGGTGATATCAAGACCGCGAACCGCATCGACCTTATCGAAGTCGATTTCCGGGAAGATGATCTGTTCCTTCACACCCATGCTGTAGTTGCCGCGGCCATCAAAGGCTTTGCCATTCAGTCCACGGAAGTCACGGATACGTGGAATCGCGATGGTGATCAGGCGATCCAGGAATTCATACATGCGTTCACGGCGCAGGGTAACCTTGCAGCCGATCGGCATTCCGTCACGAATCTTGAAACCCGCGATGGATTTCTTGGAAATCGTAATGATGGGCTTTTGTCCGCTGATCTTCTGAAGGTCTTCCAGAGCGTTCTGAAGAATCTTCTTATCGGCAACCGCTTCGCCGACACCCATGTTGAGGGTGATCTTCTCGATACGGGGAACCTGCATAGCAGACTTGTAGCTGAACTGCTGGGTCAGGGATCCGACGATCTCGTCTTTATAAAGTTTTTGCAATCTGGCCATGTTATTCACAGATTAAGCGTCGATGACTTCGTTGTTCGACTTGAAGAACCGAACCTTCCGGCCATCTGCGAGCAACTTGAAACCCACCTTGTCGCCCTTGTTGGTAGCAGGGTTGACCAAAGCGACGTTGGAGATATGAATCGGCATCGCCTTTTCGACGATTCCACCGGAGACGCCCTTCATCGGGTTGGGACGCTGATGCTTGCGCGCGATATTCACGCCCTCAACAACCAGCTTCTGTTCCGAAGGGATACCAACAACGGCACCACGTTTGCCTTTGTCGCGTCCCGTAATGACGACCACCTGGTCGCCTCTCTTGATCTTGCGCATCGTGTCTCTCCTAAATCACTTCAGGTGCAAGTGAAATGATCTTCATGAACTTCTCAGAACGAAGCTCACGCGTCACGGGCCCGAAAATACGCGTTCCGATCGGCTGATGCTGATTGTTCAGCAATACTGCGGCGTTGCCATCAAAGCGGATCAGAGAACCATCACTGCGACGTACGCCCTTGCGGGTACGTACGACGACTGCGTTATAGACTTCGCCTTTCTTGACGCGGCCACGAGGAATCGCTTCCTTGATGCTGACCTTGATGATGTCACCCACGTTCGCATAGCGACGATGTGAACCACCAAGCACCTTAATGCACATGACCCTCCTGGCACCGCTGTTATCGGCGACATCAAGGTTGGTTTGCATCTGAATCATGTCGATTTACCTGAATGTAAGTTTATTCAGCGAGCCTTACTTGGCCCGTTCTACAATCCTTTCCAGCTTCCATACTTTCCTGCCGGAAATTGGGCGGCAGGCGGATACCGTTACAACATCACCTTCCCGTGATTCGTTGTTCTCGTCGTGTGCCAAAAGCTTGGTGGAACGACGAATGAACTTACCGTAGAGCGGATGAGCTACTACGCGTTCGATCTTCACGGAGATCGTCTTGTCCATCTTGTTGCTGACCACTTTACCGGTCAGGGTGTGAACCGTCTTTTCTTCGCTCATGCCTGGGCCTCTTTCTCAGCAAGGATGGTGTGGATCCGTGCGATGGTTCTGCGGTTCTTCAAGATCTGGTCCGGCTTGGCCAACTGGCCCGTTGCCTTCTGCATCTTCAGATTGAACTGTTCACGATGGAGGTTGAGTAGCTCCTCATTCAGTTCTGCCGCGGATTTCTCCCTGATTTCATTCGCCTTCATTACATGACCGTCCTGACGACAAAGGTCGTCTTCATGGGGAGCTTCGCGGACGCCAAAGCAAATGCTTCACGCGCCAACTCTTCGCTGACACCCTCGAGCTCATAGAGCATCGTGCCGGGCTTAATTTCTGCTACCCAGTATTCGACACTACCCTTACCGCTACCCATACGTACTTCGAGCGGCTTTTTGGTGATCGGCTTGTCCGGGAAAACGCGGATCCAGATCTTCCCACCACGCTTAACGTGACGAGTAATCGCACGACGAGCGGATTCGATCTGACGGGCGGTCATACGACCACGTTCGACAGACTTCAGGCCGAATTCGCCGAAGCTGACCTTGTTACCCTTCTGCGCAAGGCCGGTATTCCGTCCCTTGTGCTGCTTTCTGAATTTGGTTCTTTTTGGCTGCAACATGAGCTTGTGACCTTCTTAATCAGGCTTCTGCAGAGGCAAGCTTGGTATCGGCAGCGATCTGGGGAAGAACTTCACCCTTGAAGATCCAAACCTTTACACCGATCACCCCATAGGTGGTCTTTGCTTCAGCAAAACCATAGTCAATATCCGCACGGAAGGTGTGCAGCGGGACACGCCCTTCGCGATACCATTCAGTGCGAGCGATTTCTGCACCATTCAAACGTCCACCGACGCTGATCTTGATGCCTTCTGCGCCGAGACGCAGCGTGTTCTGAACAGCTCGCTTCATTGCGCGGCGGAACATGATGCGCTTTTCAAGCTGCTGGGCAACACCCTCGGCAACCAGTTGCGCATCCAGCTCAGGCTTGCGAATTTCTTCAACACTGATCTGGACGGGAACACCCATCATTTCAGAAACCACGCGACGCAGGGTATCAATGTCCTCGCCCTTCTTGCCGATCACCAGACCCGGACGTGCCGTATGAATAGTGATGTGGGCATTGTTGGCCGGACGATTGATCTGAATGCGGCTGACCGAGGCATGTCCCAGCTTCTTGCGCAGGAAATCACGTACTACGAGATCCTTGTGAAGATACGTAGCGTAGTCCTTGCTGTTGGCGTACCAACGTGAAGTCCAGTCCTTGATGATGCCAAGGCGGATTCCTGTAGGGTGTACTTTCTGTCCCATTATGAAACCTAGCGTTTTTCAGATACTTGAATAGTGATATGGCAGGTCCGCTTGCTGATGCGGTTCGCACGGCCTTTAGCACGTGGCGACATACGCTTCAGCGTGGCACCCTCGCCAACCTCGACAGCATTGACACGCAATTCGTCGATATCGGCACCATCGTTATGTTCGGCGTTTGCAATAGCCGACTCCAAAACCTTCTTCATGATGCGCGCGGACTTCTTCGGGCTGAAGGTAAGGATATCGATTGCCTTCTCAACCTTAAGGCCACGGATCTGGTCGGCGACTAATCGGCATTTTTGTGCCGAGACCATTGCCGTGTTCAATCTTGCTGTGGTTGCCATCGTTCTTCGCTCTCAAAATATGGACAAGATGATTACTTGGACTTCTTGTCTGCCTGGTGACCCTTGTAGGTGCGCGTCGGCGCGAACTCACCCAACTTGTGTCCCACCATGTTGTCACTGACCAGAACCGGAACGTGCTGGCGGCCGTTATGTACGGCAAGCGTCAACCCAATCATCTCCGGTAGGATCATGGAACGGCGCGACCAGGTCTTAATCGGACGCTTGTTGCCGCTGTTGTTGCTCTCCAGAACCTTGTTCAGGAGATGATGATCAATGAACGGTCCTTTTTTGATCGAACGTGGCACGGTCAATACCTCTGCTAATAATTACTTCTTGCGGCCACGGACGATGAGCTTATCGGTCCGCTTGTTGTTTCGGGTCTTGTAACCCTTGGCCGGAGTACCCCAAGGTGATACGGGGTGGCGACCACCTGACGTACGACCTTCACCACCACCATGCGGGTGATCAACCGGGTTCATGGCAACACCACGAACGGTCGGACGTACACCACGCCAACGGCTTGCACCCGCCTTACCCAGTGACGCAAGGTTGTGCTCATGGTTAGAAACTTCGCCGATCACAGCCTTGCAATCTGCAAGCACCTTGCGCATTTCACCGGAACGCAGACGAATCGTCGCGTAGGTGCCTTCCTTTGCTACCAGCTGTACCGAAGCACCGCCGGCACGTGCGATCTGAGCACCCTTACCAGGCTTCAGTTCGACGCAATGGACGACAGAACCCACCGGGATATTACGCAGCGGCAGACAGTTGCCGGTCTTGATCGGTGCGTATTCCGCAGACACGATTTCCTGACCGATGACAAGGCCCTTAGGAGCAATGACATAACGTCGCTCACCATCCTTGTAAACCACGAGTGCGATGTGCGCAGTGCGGTTGGGATCGTATTCAATCCGCTCAACGCGACCGGTGATATCGAGCTTATCGCGCTTGAAATCAACGATACGGTAGAACTTCTTGTGGCCACCGCCCTTATGACGGGTCGTGACCCGACCTTGATTGTTGCGACCTGAACTCCTGATCTTTTTTTCAATCAGCGAGGATTCCGGACGCCCCTTGTAAAGTCCATCCGTCTTGACCCGAACCACAAACCGGGAACCGGGGGAGGTGGGTTTGGATTTAACAAGTGCCATGATCTTTATTCCGTAATGTTCAGTTTCCGGCGCTATTGCGTTTAGGCAGCGGCGAAATCAATATCGAAACCAGGCTTCAGCTTGATATAAGCCTTCTTCCAGTCTGAGCGGGTACCGACGAACTTGCCGAAGCGCTTGTCCTTGCCCTTTACATTCAGGACGTGAACAGAATCCACTTCAACCTTGAAAAGCAGTTCGACCGCTCTTTTAACCTGGTGCTTGGTTGCCGTCCGCTTTACGCGAAAAACCACGCGGTTTTCCTTCTCTGCATTGCGGGTGCTTTTTTCGGAAACGACAGGCGCTTCCAGAATGCTCATCAAATCAATCTGCTTCATGACAGACTCTCCTCAATCGCCTTCAGCGCTGCAGTCGTAACAACGACCTTTTCGCTGTGAACCAGTTCTACCGGACTCAAGGAACGAGCCTCAGCAACATTGACGTGCGGCAGATTGCGTGCTGACAGGAACAGGTTGATGTCGAGACCTTCGGTCACAATCAGCCCGGACTGGAGTCCCAGACCTTCCAGTTTCTTCTTGAGAGCGCTCGTCTTCGGCTCGGTAACCGCAAGGTCATCCGAAACCACCAGACGACCCTGGCGAAGCAGTTCAGAGAAGATCGAGCACATCGCGGCGCGATACATCTTCTTATTCAGCTTCTGCTCATAGTTACGCGGGCGAGCTGCGAAGGTGACACCACCGGTGCGCCACAGCGGACTGCGGGTAGTACCTGCACGAGCGCGGCCACTCCCTTTCTGCTTCCACGGCTTGGCACCGCCACCGCTCACATCCGAGCGGGTCTTTTGCGCCTTGGTGCCAGAGCGGGCAGCCGCCATATAGGCAACCACCAACTGGTGGACCAGCGACTGATTGAACTCGCGGCCAAAAACCTCCGCCTTGACCGAAAGTCCTTTTCCGCCGGTATTTGCTGATGGAATTACAAGCGACATGTTCTTACCTTATTTCTTGACCGCGGCCTTGATCACGACCTTGCCACCCTTAGGACCCGGGATCGCTCCCTTGATCAGAATGAGCGACTTGTCCTTGTGGATCGCAGAGACCTTCAGATTCTGTACCGTAACGTTCTCGGCACCCATGTGACCGGCCATCTTCTTACCCTTGAAGACACGACCCGGCGTCTGGTTCTGACCGATGGAACCCGGAGCGCGATGCGACAGCGAGTTACCGTGCGTTGCATCCTGAGTGCGGAAGTTGTAGCGCTTGATAACGCCAGCAAATCCCTTACCGATGCTCACGCCACTGACGTCAACAAACTGGCCTTCCTCGAACATGTCGACACCGAATTCGACACCCGGCTGGTAGTCAGTGTTATCGCCATCGGCGAGACGGAATTCCCAAAGGCCTTGGCCTCCCTCGACGCCCACCTTGCCAAAATGGCCGGCCTGCGCCTTATTGAGACGAGAGCGTTTGACGCTACCCGTGGTCACCTGAACAGCACGATAGCCGTCCACTTCATTTGTCTTTACTTGAACGACGCGGTTCGCCGTCACCTCAACCACCGATACCGGTTCAGCAGAACCGTCCTCGTGGAAGATGCGGGTCATGCCGCACTTGCGTCCAACCAGTCCTAGGGCCATTGCTCGCTCCTGGCTTCTTCCTAATTAATTCAACTTGATCTGGACATCCACACCAGCGGAGAGGTCCAGCTTCATCAGAGCGTCGACCGTTTTATCGGTCGGCTCGATGATGTCCATCAGACGCTTATGCGTCCGGAGTTCGTACTGATCACGTGCGTCCTTATTGACGTGGGGCGAGATCAGAACGGTATAACGCTCTTTCTTGGTCGGGAGCGGGATCGGACCCAGCACCTGGGCGCCAGTCCGCTTCGCGGTCTCAACGATTTCACTGGCTGACTGATCGATCAGACGGTGATCAAATGCCTTGAGACGGATACGAATTCTCTGCTTCTGCACGATCTTTACTCCAGAACCTTGGAAACAACACCGGCGCCGACGGTGCGGCCACCTTCACGAACAGCGAAACGCAGACCTTCTTCCATCGCGATGGGGTTGATCAGCTTCACGGTTACCTTGATGTTATCGCCCGGCATGACCATTTCAACGCCAGACGGCAGCTCAACTGAGCCCGTTACGTCCGTCGTACGGAAATAGAACTGCGGACGGTAGCCATTGAAGAACGGCGTATGTCGACCACCTTCATCCTTTGAAAGGACGTAGATTTCAGCTTCAAAATGCGTGTGCGGCTTGATTGAACCCGGCGCCGCCAGAACCTGGCCACGCTCAACGTCTTCACGCTTGGTACCACGCAGGAGTACACCCACGTTATCACCAGCAACACCTTCGTCCAGCAGCTTGCGGAACATTTCAACGCCCGTGCAGGTCGTCTTCACCGTGTCCTTGATGCCGACGATTTCGACTTCTTCACCGACCTTGACGCGACCACGCTCAACACGACCCGTAACAACCGTACCGCGACCCGAGATCGAGAACACGTCTTCGATCGGCATCAGGAAGGTCTTTTCAATGTCACGTTCCGGTTCCGGAATGTAGGTATCGAGCGCGTCAACCAGCGCAATGATCGCCGGTACGCCGATTTCGCTCTGGTCGCCTTCCAGCGCCTTCAGAGCAGAACCCTTGATGATCGGAGTGTCATCGCCCGGGAAGTCATACTTGGAAAGCAGTTCGCGCACTTCCATTTCAACCAGCTCGATCAGCTCAGCGTCATCGACCATGTCAGCCTTGTTCAGGAACACGACGATGTAAGGTACGCCAACCTGACGCGCCAGGAGGATGTGCTCACGGGTCTGCGGCATCGGACCGTCCGCAGCAGAACAAACCAGAATCGCGCCGTCCATCTGCGCTGCACCGGTGATCATGTTCTTGACGTAGTCGGCGTGGCCGGGGCAGTCAACGTGTGCGTAGTGACGGGTGGGTGATTCGTATTCAACGTGCGCCGTAGCGATCGTGATTCCGCGCGCACGCTCTTCCGGCGCTGCGTCAATCTGATCGTATGCCTTGAATGCACCACCGAAGCGCTCTGCACCAACCTTCGTCAGTGCCGCGGTCAGGGTCGTCTTGCCGTGGTCGACGTGACCAATGGTACCAACGTTGACATGCGGCTTGTTACGCGTGAATTTCTCTTTAGACACGACCCTATACCTCAGTTAATTAAAGACTCGAAACCGAATCAACCGACCGCTGCCTTCTTGATGACCGCATCGGCGACATTCGAAGGAGCTTCCTGATACTTCTTGAACTCCATCGAATACGTCGCTCGCCCCTGACTTTGGGATCTCAACGACGTCGAATATCCAAACATTTCAGCGAGAGGCACCTCAGCCTTGAGGACCTTCACGCCGGCATTGTCTTCCATGCCCAGGATGACTCCCCTGCGACGGTTTAAATCGCCGACGACATCACCCATGTAATCTTCGGGCGTCTCCACCTCGACACTCATGATGGGCTCCAGAAGCACGGGACCTGCATTTCTGCAACCGTCCTTGAAACACATCGAGCCAGCGATTTTGAACGCCATTTCGCTGGAATCAACGTCGTGGTAGGACCCATCGAACAGGGTTACCTTGACGTCGACTACCGGGTAGCCGGCAAGTATACCATTCTGCAATTGCTCTTGCACACCCTTATCGACAGCAGGAATGTATTCTTTTGGTACGACACCACCCACAATGCCGTTTACGAACTCATAATTGCCCGTTTCCAAAGGCTCAATTCGAAGCCAGACATGGCCATACTGGCCTCGCCCACCCGACTGACGCACGTACTTACCTTCCTGCTCGACCATCTTGCGGATGGTCTCTCGATACGAGACCTGCGGGGCGCCGACATTGGCTTCAACCTTAAATTCGCGGCGCATTCGATCCACGATAATTTCAAGATGGAGCTCACCCATCCCGGAGATGATCGTCTGACCAGACTCCTCATCGGTATGCACCCGGAATGATGGATCTTCCTGCGCCAAACGCTGCAAGGCCAGCCCCATCTTTTCCTGATCACTCAGAGTTCTAGGCTCAACAGCAACCGAAATGACCGGCTCCGGAAACTCCATCCTTTCCAGAACGACTGGCTTGTCGGTGGAGGAAAGGGTGGTCCCGGTTACGATATCCTTAAGACCCACACAAGCAGCGATATCACCCGCACGGATCTCTTTGACATCCTCACGACTGTTCGCGTGCATATGAAGCAGTCGGCCAATCCTTTCGCGCTTACCCGTCTGAGAATTAACCACACTGTCCCCGGAATTCAGGACACCTGAATACACCCGAACAAAGGTCAAAGTCCCGACGAATGGGTCGGTCATAATCTTGAATGCGAGCGCCGAGAAGGGCTCATCATCGCTGGACTTGCGCTCGACCGGCTGATCCGTATCCGCGTCCAAGCCCTTGATCGGCGGCACGTCAATCGGCGATGGGAGGTAGTCGATGACCGCATCCAGCATGGCCTGAACGCCCTTGTTCTTGAAGGCGGACCCACAGAGCATCGGGATCACCTCAAGAGCTATAGTCCGCTTGCGCAATCCAGCCCGAATATCATCTTCAGAGAGTTCCCCCTCTTCCAGATACCGGTCCATGAGGATCTCATCGGATTCGGCCGCAGCCTCGACCATTCGCTCCCGCCATTCGACAGCGGTGTCCTGAAGCTCTTCGGGAATCTCTCCGTAGACAAACGTCGCGCCATTGTCTGACTCATTCCAGAGAATGGACTTCATCTTGATGAGATCAACAACGCCCTTGAAGGACTCTTCAGCACCAATCGGGATCTGAATGGCTACAGGGTTGGCCTTCAGCCGAGCCTTCATTTGCTCGTAGACTTTAAAAAAGTCTGCGCCCGAGCGATCCATTTTATTGACGAATGCGATTCGGGGAACGCCGTACTTGGTCGCCTGACGCCATACGGTCTCTGACTGCGGCTGGACGCCGCCCACCGCACAATAAAGCATGCATGCGCCATCCAGGACGCGCATGGAACGTTCAACTTCAATGGTGAAGTCAACGTGGCCCGGCGTATCGATGATATTGATCCGGTGCTCCGGATAATTCATCGCCATTCCACGCCAGTAGGTGGTCGTGGCCGCCGAAGTAATCGTTATGCCGCGCTCTTGCTCCTGCTCCATCCAGTCCATGGTCGCGGCGCCATCATGGACTTCACCAATCTTGTGATTGATACCCGTATAGAAAAGTACGCGTTCTGTGGTCGTCGTCTTGCCCGCATCAATGTGCGCCGAAATCCCGATATTGCGATAACGTTCAATCGGCGTTGTGCGTGCCACGACGACCTCTCCTATCCAGTTTCTACGCGCAGGAGACTAAGCACCGATTACCAACGGTAATGGGAGAAGGCCTTGTTCGCTTCAGCCATGCGATGCGTGTCTTCACGCTTCTTCACAGCCGAACCACGATTTTCGTGCGCATCGAACAATTCACCAGCCAGACGAGCAACCATGCCCTTCTCGCTGCGCTTGCGAGCAGCATCGATCAACCAACGCATGGCCAGCGCCACACGACGACCCGGACGGACTTCGATCGGCACCTGATAGGTTGCACCACCGACACGACGAGACTTCACCTCAACATAAGGCTGGACATTGTCCAGAGCCTTTTGAAGGACATCAAGGGAGTCTGCGCTGTTGCCGATCTTGCCCTGAATCTGGTCCAGAGCACCATAGACAACCCGCTCAGCAACCGACTTCTTACCGTCGAGCATGAGCATGTTGACGAAACGGGTCAGCGTCTGGCTACCAAAACGGGGATCGGGTACCAGTTCTCTCTTTTGGGAAACTCTTCTTCTAGACATTGCTCTATCCGAATCTCAAATTAACTCTTGGGGCGCTTCGCACCGTACTTGGAACGAGCCTGGCGGCGCTTTGCCACACCGGCCGTATCCAGACTACCGCGGACCACGTGATAACGAACACCGGGCAAGTCCTTTACACGACCGCCACGAATAAGGACAACCGAGTGCTCCTGCAGGTTGTGGCCTTCACCACCGATATAGCTGCTGACTTCAGCGCCATTCGTCAAACGAACACGAGCCACCTTACGGAGAGCCGAGTTCGGCTTCTTCGGGGTCGTGGTGTAAACGCGGGTGCAAACGCCGCGACGCTGAGGACAACTCTCCAGCGCAGGAACGTTACTCTTTTCCTTTTTGCGGACCCGCGGCTTCCGCACCAACTGATTGATCGTGGTCATTACCAAAACTCCAAAAGCGTTAACCCTGAGCCCTGTACTGTAACCGGAACGGGCCAACGGCCAACGGCATCACAGGGGTCAGGGCACCCCACAGTAAAGCCGACCAATTTACGGAATCGTGAATGCGATGTCAACCGCCCATGCACCAGGAGCTGACTCTGCACCAAAGAAAAAGGCTCGCTGAACGCGAGCCTTGTTCCTTTTTTAGCGTAGTGGCTCCCCCGGACGGGCTCGAACCGCCGACCCAGTGATTAACAGTCACTTGCTCTACCGACTGAGCTACAGGGGAAAAGACGTTTCATCCTACATTCTGCCCTGATACTTCAGGAAAAATGGCGCGCCCGGAGAGATTCGAACTCCCGACCACCTAGTTCGTAGCCAGGTACTCTATCCAGCTGAGCTACGGGCGCATTGATGAACTGCGGATTATGGAGATTCTTGGTTTTCTTGTCAACAACACGAAAGAATCAAATGCTATCCCGAGTCCCCGCTTCCTACCCCTATAATCGGCTGAAACTCATTCAACTCAGGCCCAACATGCCAGAAACTAAAAGCTTCACCCTGATTCAAGATGATGAGGGGTTTCATCAGCTCTGCACCGAACTGTCGGGCACCGAGTTCCTGGCCATAGATACCGAATTTGTCCGGGAGTCGACTTACTATCCTAAGTTTTGCCTCTTGCAAGTCGCCTCACCACTTGGAACCTTCTGCATTGACCCCCTGACGCTCAAATCGCTGACCCCTCTCGGCAAGCTTCTTGACCACTCGGACTCCTGTTTTATCCTGCACTCTGCCCGCCAGGACCTTGAGGTCCTCCTTCAAAGCACGGATCGGCTGCCGACCCACATGCTGGATACTCAAATCGCTGCGGGTCTCGCCGGATACCACGAACAAATCGGCTATGCGGCACTGGTGGATGAAATTACCCAGACGAAGCTCAGCAAGGAGCAAACTCGAACCGACTGGTCTCAACGTCCACTCACCAGCGCTCAGCTGCACTATGCAGCCGATGATGTGATTTATCTCAATCAGATTTTTGTTGCTCTGAGGGAAAAACTAGATGCCCTAGGGCGGACTGAATGGTGGGAAGAAGACTCCAGCGCCCTGCTCTCTCCAAGATTTTATGACCCCCCGACGGCTGATGCCTGGAAAAAAGTGCGGGGACTTCTCGACTTGCCCCCAAAGACCTTAGCCCGCGCCCTGACAATTGCAGAATGGCGAGAGGAAGCGGCACAGTCCCTTGATATCCCCCGCAGTTGGGTTCTCCGTGATGAGGCACTCATCCATTGGGCAGAGATTGGCGAGCTTCCTTCGGAGGCCCTAAGAATGCGAAATACCCCGCGCCACACCCAGCAAGAAAAAGCGGAAGATCTTGCAAGACGACTGGGCACGGGAGGACCGATGGAGCTTGCTGTCGAACTCAGCCAGTCCTCCAAGGGAAAAATCGATCCCGCCCGTAAAAACCTGATCAAGCGGCTGAGCGAGAAAAATCAGCTCTGCGCCAATGATCTGGGCATCTCAGCCTCGGTTCTCGCCACACGCAAAGACCTTGAGACCCTGATCGACCAACCCGAACGG
>Ga0207959_1000158_pt1 | contig 18836 bp, 18 predicted proteins | sample CryBogCBH20Aug07_FD_184609 | JGI IMG/M metagenome (GOLD analysis project Ga0207959, IMG submission 184609) | Freshwater microbial communities from Crystal Bog, Wisconsin, USA - CBH20Aug07 (SPAdes) (version 2) | ecosystem: Environmental > Aquatic > Freshwater > Lake | place: Crystal Bog... | reverse complement strand
ATCATCAACTGCTTCTTTGATAGGTTCTTTTTTATCACCTAGAAGTAGTTTTCTAAGACCTTTTTTTTTATCTCCGCAACCACATGAGGTTTTACCACACTCTTCACATTCTTTACCTTCTTCAATTTCAACTTCTTCTTTGTGTGAATGTAACCAATGATGTGCTGTTCCATGAGCATCATCTTTATTATCTGTATGATAATCTGCTTTTGAATGATGTTTACCATCAGTGTAATGCTTTACACGGTATTCACCATATTCATTATCTTTATAAACCTTTGCTGATTTATTACCATGAGTATGAACTTTAACTAATCGAGCACCTTCTTCAATTTCTACTTCTTCTTTGTATGCAGCCTTTGAAGCATCAAGATCACGACCTGTTCTTTTATTTTGTGGAGTTTTTAGTGAATACTTAACTTTTTCACCATTATATACATCTGGACCATTGCCAACACGATCAGCATGTTTTTCTGTCTTATGCTTGGCAACAAAATCCTGTTCAGCAGGAGCTTTTGGCATATAGTCAACACCAGGATCTTTACCAGTTGATCCAGGTACTATCTTTGATGATTTAACACCTGCTAAGATGTCTTTAAGTGACTTTGCCATTATTATTCTTCCTCTGTTTCTCCAACAACTTCTGGTGCTTTAAACATCACAGAAGCTATTTCTTGTTTTCTATTTTCTACTGCTGAAGCAAGTCTATCCATCATTAATGAATTGAATGCATTACCGAATTCATCAGGCTTTTGTTCAACAGCATTAATAATTAAATCTGTTACACTATATTTATCATTCTCAATCATTTACTTTCTCCTTGATCACCTTGGCCTGTTCCTTTTGGAAGACCCATTTTTCTCAACACATCTGGATTCTTTGCTAAAATTTGAACAGCTTGTTTATATTTTGATTGTTCTTGAGGAGTTCTATCTTCAACTCCTCTTTGTTTCATTTGTTTAATAAACACCATAGCATTTCTAATTTCTTGCATCTTCTGTGCATCAGGATCATCTTTTTCTTTTGGTCCTGTTACTTGTTGAACTTGCTGTTGTTCCATTTCTTGCTGATTCATCATTTGAACGTTTTGTTCAATCATTGGATTCAACCATCTTGGATCATGAGAAGCATTCTCCATTCCAATTTCTGCATCCATTTCAATGATGTCTTCATCAGATTGATGTAAAATATTTTTACGAACAAATTCATGTGAATAATATTTGCCAATCATATCTTGAGCATTACGTGCTTGATTGATACGACCATCAAGAATTTCCATATTCTTGAGTTCAGTGAAATAATTATCTTTTGCGTAATCAAAACGAATATTTTGAAATATTTTATTAAAATCTTCAATAGTCATTATATTTTTAAGAACTAATTGTTTTTCCAGCATCTTAATAAACAACATTGAAAACTTAGTTCTTAGACGAATAACAAAACGTGCAAATTTTAATTCGTCTCTTGTTATTTCAGTTGCACGTCCAATAGAAAATAGTGCATCTGAATTAAGACGTGAAATAGGAACATTAAGGCAATTCAGAAATTTCTTCTGAAAGTAAAGAACGTCGTCCATCTGCCCTAATGTTTGGCCACCTGGAAGAGTAGTAACCTCAGTCCCTCTTCCACCTTCTCTACGTGGCAACCAATAATCTTCTAACATAGTCATAAATTTACGATCATCACGTACTTCACCAGTAGCACCATCATAAATTAATCTGTTTTTATGTTTAACCATAATATCACGAACATATTGTTCTGCCTTCATCTTAGGCAAGTTACCAACGTCAATATACCAAATACGACGTTCTGGTGCACGTGATAATCTGTAAATAACTAAAGCATCTTCAAGTGTTCTTAACTGATTAAGTGCTTTAATTGCTTTATGAAGATATGAAAGAACCATTGTTCCTTGGTTATCTGTTAAACCAGAAACAATGTGTAGAATAGAATCTTTAGCAATTTTTAATCCAGTAGTTGAAGGACCAACTACTTTATTACCATAAGAAAATCCTTTATCATTAAATATGAAATATTCATTAATAATTTTGGCAATAGAAGCATCTCCTGGATTTTCAGAAGTAACTCTCTTTTTTGCAATCTCTCTTACTTTACGAATTTTTCTTGGATCAATATATCTGACTTCTTTAATACCTGCTTTTGTATCTTTTGGATCAACAACAACATGGTAATATAATCTACCATCAACATACCAACGTCTATAAATTTCATAAGCATGATTTTGAAAATCTAAAATATTTAAACAATTATTAAATTCTTCGGTAATTGCTTTTTTAACAGGATCTGATAATTCAATTTTATCTAAATTAATTTTAACAATTTGCTCTTCGTCAATTGATATTGATTCATTTACAATTTCATCAACAGCAGAATCACATTCTGGATGAAGTGACATCTCACGATATTTTGTTACTAATTCTGCTTCTGTTCTTACTGTACCATCAAGATCTACATATGTTCCATATGAACCACCTGCAGCAATAACAACTGCGCCATCATCTGACTCTTTAGGAGCAAATGATGGTAATGGATCTTGATCTTGTGATTTTCTTTTGAATTCGAATCCGAATAAACTTATGGCCATTTAATTCTCCAATATCGGGGAGAGTTTTATCTCTCCCCTTAATCAAACTATAAAGTAATAATATATTTATGCAGGTCCAAGTGGGCCATCAGTTATTGACTGTGCGCCATAAACATTAACGCCACCAGCCTTTTTATCAGAAGCTTCAACTAATGGTAGCCAGTAATCATAATTAAATGATACTGAAAACTCTTCAACAGCGCCAGTGCTTGACCAATCAAGAGCAATATTACCAACAGAAGTTGGGAATGCACCAACAATAGCATATGATCTTAGTAAAGTACCATCTTTACCATATTGAATAACTTCTAGATCAGTCTTATACTGTTCTGCATTAAGTGAAGGATCACGAACGTTTGCAACCATACGGTTGATTGCATTTGACCAAAGTTCAAACATAGCACGAACAGCAAAATCTTCATCGTTCATGATTGTTGTTGACCAAGCGCCAAAAGTACGTTCGCCAGCAAGTTTAATTGTTCTTCCAAAATAAGGAACTTCAAAAGAACCAATTTCAGATGCTGGAAGCTCTGCAGCACGTGCAACAAAGCTAAATTTCTGAACTGATACGTTATCAATTCCAATACCTGCTGGAACTGTTAAGTAAATATTGAAGAGGGATGGTCTAGCACCACCGTATACTAGACCAGCTTCTTTAAAAGTATTAATATTAAAAGGCATCTATCTACTCCTTTAGAGTTTTTAATTTATTTATTAAAAATTACCAACAACAGTTGAGAACTGAACACCAGTTCCAACAGCAACGAAGTTAAGCTGAATGAAGTTGATGCTTCTTGCTGGCTTAATATAAATGTCACCAACGAACTGATTGGAATCAATTATCTGAGGAGTATTGTTAGTATCATCACACACTACTAAGAAGTCAGTGATACCACGTCTACCTTGAATTGTTCTAAGATATGGTGTAACCAAATTCTTGAACTGTGCTCTGGTAAAGGAATCATTAAATTCAAATAGTGAATATTTAGCAGACTGTGATATTGCCTTTTCAAGAACAATGAACAATCTACGTACATTGATTCTATCAAATGCAGATGGCTTTGACTGTAGAGTTTTATCACCGTAAAGAACAGTTCCTTTACCTGGGAATGTTACAACAGGATTTACACCATTTACATATAATAAATCTCTATCAGTTTGTTTTGGGTTGAAAGCTAGTTTAACAAGATTTTTAATTTGACCACGATTAAATCCTGCTGGAGACCACCAAGCATCATTTGTATGATCAGTTCTTGCTAGAAGACCACCAATGTCACCATTTAAAGGAATCCAACGATAAATGTCGTTATAACGATCATACTGATACTTATAACCAGTATCAAGAATTGCATATGAACTGTCATGGATTACATTTCTCCAATCAACAATTCCTAATGCTTCCTGACCAAATGCGTTAAGAACAAGTGATTTATCTGGTGATGCAACAAGAACACAATCTTTTCTAACACCAACAATATTGTCAATGATATAATTAGTTAGAAGATAATTGTTTATAATGTTTACATTAATACCAGCAGTAGTACCACCAATTGGACGACCTTGAAGAATAATTGAGATATCAATGTCTTCTTTTGAGGCAAATAGATCATAACCAGATGCAATAACTGATAGATCAACTGTTTCTTCGTTTAAACCATCTGAACCAAGATTAAAATAATAATTTCCTGGAGCAGTAGTTAGTGTTGATTCAAGATTCATTGCAGTTGCTGAAGTAGCAAGTGGTCTATCAGCTGCCCACCAAATATAGTATGAATTTTGATTAATTACATCTTTGTAATAATTTGTTGTACCATCTTGATTTTTACCATCAGTTGCTCTTGAAAGACCTTTGAATGTCTCAAGAATAGTACCTGGAGTTCCAGTAAATTCACCTAATTCATCAACAACTACTACATGTAGTTCGTCTTGAGCAGCAGTATTACCATTATAGAGTTGGTAATTTGACTGGCCTGGAGCTTTTCCAACTGCGTCATAGAATTCCCAATGTCTGCTAATAGTATTTGTTGAATAATTTGTATGTAATCTATAAGGTGTTTGGAACTGTAGATTAAATCCAGAAGAAGTTGAATTGGTAGTAATATTACTAATGTCAGTAATTTTCATATACTGAAGATTAATAGAACTATTACCAAATAGAATTTGATCCCCTAGTATCATATGGTTTACTACATTTGCAGCAAAGTTACCAGAAGTATCACCATTAAAAATTAATATTGCTACGTTTGAACCAACATTAGAATACATAGTTCCAGATATTTGAACATTTGCTGGATTAACTCCAGTTCCGTTTGCATATGTTCCATAACCAGTTAATGAAATATTTGAACTATATGTTTCTGCGTTATCAACAACAGCAACTCTAATTGAGTTACCAATTGAACCTGGATATTTTGCAATCCAAGTAACACCATCTTCAAAATTACCTTCTTTTGAAGTATATGAATTTTCGTTAGTAACAATTTGATTTACTAGATTTGATACAAAAGTACCTGATTCAACACCTAGTGCTGTATATGAAGTTTCTGGCCAACCAAAATAAAGAGTTGTGGCAAGAACACTATTTGTATTTGAAGAAAGAACAACGCATGAGCTGTTAATTACCTGTAAAACAGTAACATCAGTCATAACAGTTGAAGTGTTTGAAGACTGAGTTACATACATGTCAGCAACAATACCGTCAGTGTTACCAGAAACAACAAAATAATGATTGTTTGAAACTGTACCACCAACAGTGTTAGCAATAAATGATTGAGAAGCAACTGCTCCACCAGTATTCGCTGCACGTGAAATATAAAGAGCATTGGTATATGATAGGAAGTTAGCAGCAGTAAACCATGTTTCTGAATTATAGTTTGTTGGTTTTCCGAATCTATTAACTAAAGATGTTTCTGTATCAAGTAGGACTCTTTCGCCTACTGGACCCCAACGAAATAAACCAGAAAAAGCACCAACTGATGTTGATACTGCTGGAACAATCGTTGTAAGATCAATTTCGGTAACATTAACGCCTGGGCTTAACTGAATGGCCATTTTTTTCTCCTTTTAGACAAGAAATTAATAATATCATTTCAATTTATTTATTAAAATCTGTCTTTTACGCTAAAAATCAGGTTGCTCTCTCCATAACCAAGCATCAGGATGATATCTTTCTATTGTATCATCATAATCTTCTCTACCATCTTCCATAAATCCGAAAGGTGCCAAATCTTGTTCAATTTCATCTTCTGTTTTATCTCTTAGAGCATGAAGCGTATTTATGTTAGTATATTCTTTAAAATACTGTTGTTCTGATAACCAACCAAATAAAACAAGACACATAACCAAATCATCATGTTTTCCAGATTCTGCTTCATAGGAATTTGCTTTTTTTGAGAAGGTAGAAAGCTCATTGATAGTATTATAGTCATTTACTATAAATTGATTTTGTTCTATAAGAAGTTTCAATATAGAACATCCTATTGATTTTACTACTTTTGTAGTTCTGATGCCTTTATCAATTGATCCTCCACCAAATCCAGAAGTAATTCTTTTTCCTGATCTACCTGCATTTTCTGTGAATAATATATGTTCATAACCAAAATCATAATGAAGAGCATGTGATACTTGTTCTCCAATATCATTTACTTCAACCAGAACAGAGGCATTATTATAAGCTTTTGCCACTCTATGGATGATTTCAGCATAATCCACTGGAGTTACGGCATTACTTCTAAAAATAGCAGCTTGTTGATATGGCATGGAAGTTACGTCTATAAGCTGAAATGCAGAATAATCTAATCCTTTACCACGTGATACGTCACAAACCATCATATATACATGGCCTTTTTCTGCCTGTATATATTGGACTAGCCCTTCTTTTTCCATTAATGGAGGTTGATGTACTAACTCTTTTAATTTCCAACCAGCAATAAGAGTTCCTGATGATCCAAGAAAGTCAGCTTCATATTCCTGACCAAACTTCTCAAGGTCGAAATTCATGGAAGCTAAAGTATCATTTTTCCATTTTTCGTCTCTTCCAGGAACATCTGGCCATCTGACTAGAATTGGATTATAACCATTTCTTCCTTCTTGGGCGTTTATCCAAGTTTTATGAAAATGATTAAGACCATTAGGAGTAGAAACCAGAATCATTTTGGTCTCAGAACCAGAAGAAATAGTAGGATAAACTGATGTAAAAAATTCATCCCAATTATCAATAAATGCTGCTTCGTCTATGAATAGTAAGTTGATAGAATAACCACGAATACCAGAAGCTGAAGTTGCTGAAGCTATAATTCTAGAATTATTTTCAAGTTGCATGGAACCTTTATTCCATTCAATAATTCCTTGTTGAAGCCATTTTGGAAGGTGCTGATAAGCAAGCTGAATACGTCCAAGAATTTCACGTGCTGTGTCTCCTTTGTTGGCAAGAAGAGCAACAGTTTTTTCTGGATTGAATATAGTATACCAGAGAATAAAAGCACAAGTTGTGGTTGATTTACCTGCCTGACGTGCCGTAGTAACAATAGTATTTCTGTTATCTTTAAATGACTCAACCATTTTTTTCTGATAATCATATAATTTAAATGGTACAAGACCTTCATCAACATTGATGATTTTCATATAATTTTCAGTAAAATAAATTACATCTTTAGAGCATTTCATATACTCTTCAAGTAATTCAGGAGTCCATTCAATAGACTGATTTGATTTTTTTAAAAGTGGATTTCCTAAATATCCTTTTACATCAATATCAATATCATCCATCTTTACTATTAATATCCTTAATCATTTTTTGTAATTCTGCTGTACTTCCAACAAACAAATTATTTGTAACGCTTTTAGCTTTTTCGTTTATTGGTGAATCAGCATGTTTAATTTCACGTATTTTTTCTTGTAAATCTAATAAGCGTTCGTTTGCATTTAACATAGTATCCATTAACTTAGCATAAACTTCAAATGCACGTGGATGTTGTGATGAAGATGCAATTTCAGCCAATTTAAACATAGCCTCTTTACCGTCTTCAATCATTTCATGAAAATTTGCTCTTGCTGTTTCAAAATCTTTTGATGCTGAATCATCATGAGAATCCACAAGCATTTTATCTAAGATATCAATTTTTTTTTCTATTGGATCAAGACCTAAAGCCTTTCCAATATGATCGTCATCATTTTCATCACTCATTTATTCACCGTTTGTTGATATATCATAAATTTCTGTTATGTATCCAAAATCGTCTGATGCTTCTATTTCTTGATATGGAACAGTATTAATATTATTGTTTGGTGCACCATAATAATTTATTGGTGCTCCTGTATTAGCATCAATTCCTGGTTGAATTGTAATTTTAGCTGCCATTGCAGTGTTTCCTACTGCATCTGGTAAATGGCCATCAGGAACTTCTGGTATAAAGAAGTCAACATTAACGAATTTAATAATACCTGTTTTCTTAATTGGACCATATAGATAACCTTTAACAGTTAAATCAAGTGTCCATATAATTTGTCTTCTTTTATCAAGTTCACCAGCATAACTATCAGCATAGTCTATGTTATTTAATATAACTGGAATATCCATAATTACTTCCATCTCTGGAATTAATTTAACTCTTGTTGTCCAGTCAGGAGTAAAAAATGGTAAAACTTGTTCAATAATTTTAGTACCATCTTCAACGTTTTTAGCATAAACAAAAACTTTAAAATCTATATTATATGGTACTGGGTTGTATTGATATCTGAATTTTGATTTTTCAGTTAAAACATCACTTTTAACTGCTATTCTTCCAGTTGTTGGTAATTTTCTTGAACCATCATATGCCATTTTACCAATTTCAAATGAAATCATAGGTAATGGCATAGTTGCTGTTGGTCTATCAATATTTGGATCTTGAAAAACACGTGCAAGCATTTTATCTTTTGGACCATATGTAATTGGCACACGAACTAAAGATATTTCTTTTCCTGTTTTATCTGTTTTTGTAATACGTATATCGTTGAAAAGTGTTCCAACTAAAATTACATATTTTCTTATTGTATCAAAATACCAAGTTTGTCCAAACATTATATATTACCTAAACTAAATGGATCTGAAATAGAGAAGTCAACAAATATATCTGATTCTTTTTGTATTTCTTCTGAGTCATCACCAGGAATTAGATCGCTTGTTGTAGAACCCTCAAGTACAATATAATCACTGTCTTCTGTTAGAATCATTTCATCAAGCTCTGTTTTTAATGTCCAATCAATTGCATTAATATCAAATTTCTTTTGAAGAGAATCAATTTCAGGAATACCAGTTGAAATTCTTTCATTAGAATATTCGAATAATTCTGTATTTATACGCCATAAATATAATTTTCCCAAAGGGTAGTGCATTTCAAATTTTTCCACATATTTAATTTGAAAACATTTTTTATTTAATGGGTAGTAAATTAAATCGCCTTCATTTGGTCGTGGTTGTGTTGTTATAGTAGAAACTTCGTCATCAAATACTCTCATTGCGAAGGCAAAGGTTACTTGATCTCTAATCTCAATGCCAAACTTAGACATGAAATTACCATCACCTTTAAATCCATCAAAAGATTCTATATACATCTCAAAAAGAATTGCCTGTTCATAGGACGATTGGTCGTCGGCACCGTAAATTTGGTCAAAATTATTTAATTTTCTAGGTATATACCAGCAATCAATTCCGTAAATACGAATTGATTCCATAATTAAAGAATTTAATAATTCTTGCTCTTGAGAAGCACCTACGTTGTTGAAAAATACCGAAGTTGCCAATTTATGATTCCTAGATTAATGTTTTTATTTATTTATCATAATTTGGCATTGGCATTATACCAGCTTTTCTTTTTGCCCATATTTCTTTAACTATCTATCATCCCAGAAAATCAGTTACCGGTAAACTGTAGCTTCGAATCATTTCTTTTTCTAATTCTGCTCTTTCATCAGTGGCTTCATCGTATATTTTCTGACCATTAAAAGTAATACCACCAGGAAGAGGCATTGAACCATATTTTTTCAAATTGGTCCCATATTGTTGTTTAATCAAACAAGTAGCGTATCTAGCTAACCAACGATCAGTCCATACTTTGATATAAACTTCTGGATCAACAACTTGATATGCTTCAACAATAATATAATCACCTTCATTAACTATATTCCAATCCATATCAATATAAAGTTTATTAACATAACGATTATATCTTAATGGTTGTTTTCCAACCAACATCTGTTCCAGAAACTGAACATGCTGAAGTGCCATATAATAAGGCACCATAGAAACTGAAGTAAGAGTATAAAGATCATTAAGCGCAATCTGATAACGAATATTGAATAGGTTATTTGTATTAAGAGCCTGACCAATTTCAAAGATATTTACAACACCAATTATGTTATTTGGCATAGTAATATATCTATTAACTTTGTCTTCGGACGTTATTGGATACTTATAATAGGTCTTTTCAGAACCTGAGAAATGATAATCCCAAAAATATTGCAAAGCATCATCAATACGATCATCTAACTGATCGTCATCAATATTGATTTCATTTAAAGGTTTACCCAATCTTCTTAGGCAGTATTCCTTGAATGATGCTCTGTCTACTGGAATCATTTACTTTCCCCAATTGATTTTATTAGTATTTAGTGTTTCTTTATAATAATATTTTTAATAATATCAGTTGTTCCTGATCCAGAAATTTTATATTCTAAATCATCATTTTTTGTTAAAATTTCATATTTTCCTACTTTATCCAACAATATTTCTATATAAGAAGTCATTATTGCTTTAGATATTGCAAGAGCAATACAAGAATGAACGCCATGACCCCATGCTAGATGAGATGAGTTGTCTCTGAAAATATCAAATTTATCTGGATCTGTAAATTTGTCTGGATCTCTATTAGCAGAATCTAAACAAACAGCCACTCTATCACCAGGATTTAATTGAATTCCATGTATATTACATTCTTTAATAGCAGTTCTTAGAAATCTTCCAGTTGATGTACTAAATCTTAAAGATTCATTTACTGCTAATTGAATCAATGATCTATCAGATATTAATAAATCTAATTGATTTTCTCTGTATAAATCTAATGTTAAGAATTGTAATGCAGCAATTAATGAACCTGTACCAGAAAGCATGGGTCCACCCAAATACAAAGAACTATCATCATTCGTGTATGTTTTTTTCAAAGAATTTTCTATATATTCTTTATATATACCAGGGCCAGTTGCTGGTATTCTATTTCTTATTGTTTTTACTAATTTTTTATACTTAGATAATATTAGATTATATTTTTCTTCATAATTTTCTACATGATCTTTTGAAACAGAAAACGGACTGTGTTTTTGTGATTCAATTATTATATCTTTTATATATGGTTTATATAAAGGAAAATTCATAATTTCAGCACCAACCCATGCTGATAATTCTTCTGTTATTTCTGAAATATTTAATTCTTTTTTATTGTCAAAATATTCTTTTGCTTTTTCTGAAAATAATTTTGATACTCTTTTTATATTATCTTTACTATATGCATTTTTAACCATATCTTTATATTCATTATGAATAGGATTATCACTAGCACCTAAAGTATTACCAAATCTAGAAGAATCTTCTAAAAGTAAATTACCTTTTGATGATGAAAATATTTCAGGATTATTAAGTATATATAAAACATCTTTATATCTGGTAATTACATATAGATTATATTTTTCACTATAGTAAGCTTGATCTAAATTTCTAAGTTTTTTATATATGAAAAATTTATTTAATAACCAATCATTTAACTGAGGATCAAAAAGTTCCATTTATAACTTACCACTTACTATTAGTAATTTTAACATATTTTTCAATAAGTTTTTTAAATTCTTTCTTTTGAGCTTCTGTTAATGTATCTAGTGCACCCATATCATATTCACCATATTTTAGATTGTTTTTTCTTAAAAAATTACCGAATACTTTTTCATATGCATCATATTCAACCCATTTCTTAATTTCATCAACCCAAAAATATTCTTTACCATCATCTGGTTTTGGAGGAGCATCAATAATTTCTTCTTCTTTAATATTTAACTCTTCTTGTGTTTTGTCTCTGATATGGTATACATCAGTCCAAGTTTTTGTCTTATAAAGATCAGTATAATAGTTACTTAACTCATAAGTTACCTTATCGACAATTTGAAAAAAAGTTAATTCAGGATGTGGTTCTCTATGAAATCTGGCAAATCCTTCTGGTGGATTTTCTGGATCAAGGTTTGGAAATATCATTTTCATATTCCAATCAGTAATTGGATGTTCAAAAGGTTCATTATTTTTTATTTGAATATAAAGATCCATAATTAACTCCAATTACCATATACTCTGCCATTTCCACCAGGACCAGCATTTTGTGGTGCGGCATCACCGCCTCTACCAATTAAAACACTAATTGTTGAACCCCATGGAGGATAATATGGTGTTTCACGAAAAGTAAAGTTTGCGGCAGCTTGACCACCAGCACCACCATAACCTCCCCAATGACCACCTTGTTGTGGTGCTCCAGCTGCTCCACCATTACCAGCTACTCCTGTTTGTAAAGTAGCATATCCTCCTGTGGCGTCTGCACCACCACCAGGAGCAGTAGCAAAATCAGCACTACCACCACCTCCAGCACCACCATATCCATGTGCTTCGTATCCAGGAAAATTAAAATATGAAGCACTACCAGGACCGCCATTGTAACCACTATTTCCAAGACCATATATGTTGTGGTTATCACCACCACCGCCGCCACCTCCAGCACCATTAACAACTACATAAAAATATTTGTATGCTGGACATATAAATGTATACCAAGTATTTACTGCATATGGTGGAGAATTAAAATCAAACCCGCCTGGATTTGGTTTTCCAAGAAACGAACCCATATTTGTTCTACCACCAGCCAAAAATCTATTTGTACTATCCCCAAGATTAGTGGCATGAGTGATAGCAGATATTTGAGATATTGATATTGGTCCAGAGCTAGGTAATGTCATTTATACTATTATTTCTTTTCCCAAGGTAAATGCATTTCAGAAATAGTTGACTTTTTATGATCAATCTGTGACTGAATTCTTTCATCAATATGTTTTTCATAATCACCAGCAACTGAATTTTTGATCCAAGAAAGAACAGTTGATTCATCTAACTTATCTGCAGGAATAAAATCTTTTTTATTTGATGGATCTAATTTTGGTTCAAAAGGAGTAACACCTTCAAACACTCCTTCATTACCGCTTTCGTCCTTACCAATCTTCTGCCAATAAGTATGAACAACAACTCCTTCAAAAACACCTCTGGTATCTGTTTTGATTCCAGTAATTTTCCAAGTATATGTTAATGACATTTTTTAATTTCCTCTATTTCTTGTTTAAGCTCTTCAATTTGTGTTTGTTGTTCTTTTATTGCCTGAATAAGCAATGGAACTATTTTTTCGTATTTAACAGTTTTATAGTTTTCGCCAGATCTAGAAGTTCCAGTTTTCTTTAGTTCTTCATCAGTATATTTTTTGTCTGGTTCAGGCAACCATTTATCAAATGGAGCCAATGCTATAACTTGTGGTAATACTTCTTCTATTTCTTGAGCAATAACACCAACTTCATCTAGTTTTCTTTCTGGTGTAAACCCAAGACTATCAGCTTTTTCATTCCAATCAAAAGTAACACCTCTGATCTTTTTAATTTTTTCAATGGCATTTGGAATTTCTTTGATGTTTTCTTTCAATCTACCATCAGAAGCAAATGCTGTTACATCATAAGCAACTGTTAAGTTACCACCAAATGTACAATTATTATTTGTTAAATCCCAAACAGTTGGCCACCAATAACTTGGACCAACTGTATTCCAAGAAGTAGTATTAACACCACCACGTAGAACATAAAGCAAGTTACTATTATTATGTAACATGGCAGAATAGCCATCAGTATCTTGGAAATACAAGGTTGGTGCACTATTATTCATTACTAAATTACCACCAAGTAGTAATTGGTTTAATCTTGATGTCTGAGATGGATTAACATACCAATTAGGATCTTTACGATCATAGATAAAATTAGGTCTGAAATCATTTACATATGAAACACCATTTGGATCTACATAATAATTATTATCATTAGAATCTATGAAAGTAGTTCCATATACCGCACCATATGAATATAATTGATTTAGATTAACACTATTTAATCTTGAAGTTCCGTTTGGATCTAAGTAATAATTAGTATCATTAGAATCATATATAATTTGAGCATAAAGTGAAGAGAATGTTGGATTACTGTAGGTTGCTAAATTCTGGTTAATAATAAACCCAGAAAGAGTTGCTGCAGAACCAGTAATATTAATATTCCAGTTGCCTTGAGCATTTGCACCATAGATACTAGGAACAACATCATTATAATTTGTTGATGTTAATGCACGTCCACCGTTAACATATAAATTAGAAGTTGGCATTTGATAGTTTGCACCATCAAAATAAAGATATCTATTACCAGTGTTACCAAGATAAATAACACCAGTACTAGGACTACTAGGTCTTATGGCACGAATGTCAGCATTAACATTTAAATCACCATTGTTTATTGTACATCCAGCATTATGAGTTGTATAACCATTGATTGTTAAAACCCCACCAATAGTAGTTCCAGACGCAGAACCATCAATTGTTACAGAACCATTTCCAAGATTGAATGCAAATGGTCTATAGCTATTATATGAACCATATTGGTTTCCGGCAGAAGTTGATAGAAGATAATATGATGAACCATCATTCCAAGAGAATACACCATAGTTACCATTAATATGTCTGAAACCTGCTGACACACTTGCAGCAATATATCCACCAGAAGCACGACTTGTTCCAGTAATATCAAGTGTATATGCAGGATTAGTTGAAGTTCCAATAGCAATATTACCATTGGAAGAAATATACATTCTCTGTGTACTTGTTGTACCAATTGAAAGGAATGAACTATCAGCAAGAGTTATGAATGCACTCTTATCTGCATAATTTTGGCCAATAGTTAAACCATTGGCACCAAGAGTTCTAAGTCTTAGTATTGACTGTGCAGAACCAACACCGTTTGTACTGGTAACACGAATACCATCAGCATTGTTTATATTTGTTGTGATATCTAATTTATATGCTGGATTGTTTAGACCTAATCCAACATAACCATTAGCAACGAAATTAGTATTGGCAGATTGTAGAGTTAGAGTGCCAGAAATAGCAGTGATATTAGGAATTGTCAATACACCAACAGCATTGGTATTGACTCTTGCCATATCAACAATACCATCTTTGAAGAATAGTAATCCATCTGTACCAGTAAGTGCTGTACTATCATTGAACACAAGCATACCATTAGCACCAGGAGCAGTAATGTCAGCAGATCCTACTGGACCCCATTCAACATGATCTCCTCTGGAAATTAAAACACCACCTAATGGACCAGCACCACCAGTGTAATCGTAAACTGGTCCTCTTAATTTAACAGTATTATTGAAGTCCCATGCCGCTGGTCCAGTGATATGATAATCAGATGCATTGTTTTGAACCATAAATTCAGTTAGGAATCTTGCTCTTGAAACACCATCACTGAATTGCGGAAGAAACTGACCATTTTGTAATTGAATTGCAGGAACTGTAATACCAGTGTTTACATATAATGAGTTGGCAATTGATGTTGTACCAAGAATATTAGTTGTATTTGAAAGTGTTGTTGTATTTTGAACTGTTAGATTATTGCTGACTATTGCAGCACCATTAACTCTCATAACGTTAGTGATATCAACAGTATATACTAGATTTGCTGATTCTGGTTCTTCTGCATCAGGATTACCAGAAAGAATACTAATTCTTGATCTTAAACCATTAGTATAAGTATTTTGATTGAATCTTGCTGTGCCATTGAAGTATGCATTATTGGCAGAAGTAAATGCACTATTTGTTGTTGTTGGTCCAAGAATTAAAGTTGTGTTACCAACAGTTAGTGTATTAATTAAAACAGTATTGCCAACAACATAGGCATTACCAGAAATATTTGCGGAAGAACTAACTGAATCGTTACCTACTTTAAGGTTTCCAATTACTGATAGTGTGTTTGAGAAATTAGCGTTGCCAGTAACTAAAATAGTGTTTGAAAGAGTTGTATTACCAGTTATGGCTAATGTATTTGAACCAACAATTTTTCCTGTGATTGTTGTATTACCAGAAACATTTGCTGTACCAATAACCGCAAAATTAGCATCTGGTGATGCTGTATTGATACCAACTTGACCGTTATTGGCCCATATTAAGTTGGTATTTACACTCATACCATTTTTTACGTTGAAAGCTGTATTATTACCTTGTCCTGACATTGGTTCCCTCTCCCCAACGGTTAATAAGAATTTATGACAAAATCAAGATATATACAGCTTTCAACGTCAATTAACTATTTATTAATTACTCTGCTTCTGGAGCAGGATTAGCAGCCTGTGCAGCCTGTAGCTGTGGAACTAACTGCTTATTCATTTCCTCAACTAACTGAAATACTGACTCGTATGGTGCCTTACCAAGAGCAGCAAAAATAACATTTACCTGATCTACTGATAACGAAAGTTCGAGTTTTACTGATTTTTCCATTTCATTTCTCCTTCATGTTATGGATATGGTGACGTATTATTTAGTTGGCTGAATCTGGCGTTGGTAATGATGCCTTATAAGAAGCAATAACTTCTTTAGTCCATGTTACTTTAGCAATTGCTTGAACATTATCAGGCATTTCTGATACATCATCTCCAGGTGCAAATGACCAACGATGAAAAGTTTGAGCAATTTGTTCTTCGTCACGAAGGACTCTAGTTGCTTCACGAACAAGAATATGTCCAGTTTCAGTAACTGTGATTTGATCAATTGTTTTAGTTTCTGTTAGTGCCATTTTTTAAGTTCCTAATTATGTTGTCCAATAAAACAATTCAAAATGCATAAATGTAGTGTTTGTGATTTCAGTGTATTGCCATGCTGTATCACCATTAGTTAATATTCTACCTGTTAATATTGTTGATGAATTATCAGCAAATAAAAATGCAGAATATGCGCTACTAGCGGTAGTGAAATTTCCACCACAAACTGTTGATCTTGGATTCGTATATGCAGTTTCTGAAGTTGTAGTGAATGGTAATCCTGATATTACAATCGTACCAGAACCACTTGTTCCTTTACTGGATAAATAAATACCACCAGTAATATATACTGCGTTTCCTATTTTGGTATATTTACCACCTCTATAAGTATATGTAACACCTGTAGGAGAAACTGAACCAGCAGTTAGAGTTGGAGTCCAAGTTCCTTCTTCATAATCATCAAGAGTATTTGGATCGCCACTAGCAGACTGAGTAGCAGGAAATGCAATACCAGTACCTGTTGCTGATGTGTTTCCACCAGATAAACATAAAACGGGATTGGTAAGAAAACGAGCAACTTCTGAACCATTAGTACCAAATATTAATGGCTGATTTAAACCATAACCAGTTCCAATTGATAATGGACCAGGAGAAGAATGATAAATTGCTGCAGCAGAAGTATTACCACCAGTAGATAACCATAATGTAGATGTATAGGCATTACCAGAAACCATAATTGATAAACCATCAGTATCAGATGGTTTAATTAAAGCACCAGTTCTTCCTGTATTGTTGGTATTTTTAACTTGCATAAAAGTAGCGTATGTACTATTTGTTTCTACCTGTAATGGTGCAACAGGATTACTATTTCCAATACCAAGATAACCAGAACTACTAATTCTCATAACTTCAGTACCAGCAATAGAAGCTCTAAATGGTGCAGTAGCAGCAGGACCATTAATGTCTAATGGAAACTGAGGAGTAGTATTACCAATACCAACGAAACCATTTGCCGCTGTTACCATATTGGCATTGGTTGATGATGGATGTTGTAGGTTTATAACTTTTAACGTAGAAATGTTAACCTCCTATTGAAACTTTCTCATTATTTATTAGTAGCTGTTTCTTGTTTTAATCATTGCTAAACTAAATGTAATGGATGAACCATAATTATTATACAGATATACACTTCCACTGTTATACGCTATTGAAACTTTTCCAGATGCTGGTGTTGTTGTTGGAGCGACAAAAAGTGTTCCAGTTTGACCTAATAATGCAGAACCATTACCTAGTAAATAAATAGCAGTAGATCCTGTTGAGCTTACATCATTTATAACTATTAATCCAGAACCAACGCCTAATTGGACATTTGCACCAGTTGCTAAAACTATTTGACATTGTGAAAAATCCATACCCCATTGAGAAGTAGGAGTTGCATTTACTGCTATTTTTCCAGCCCCAGTTACTGCAGATGTTCCTACTAATAAATTACCAGAACCGTCAATACGTATGGCTTCTGTTAAAGTAGGTCCTGATCCACTTAACTGACAAATTCTAAAATATGAACCACCAGCCACCTGTGCACCAATTGTCCATCCAGCATAAGAAGATGGAAAATTATTATCAAAACGTATTGTTGGTTCGTTTATACCACTAACATTGTAGCCGTTAGATAATGTTAAAAGCTGATTTATACCTGATGATGGTGATAACCCATAAACATTTAATATGTTGAATGGAGTAGTAGTTCCAACACCAATATTACCATTAGCAGCAAGAAACATAGAAGTAATTGTAGCACCACTTCCTACATTATATTGGAATGTATTAGAAGAGAATACTGTATTTAAATATACAGAAGCTCCATCATTATAAGAATTAAAACTTACAGTACTTCCACCAACATACCAGTCTGATCTTAAAGAACTATTTGAACTAGAGTGAGTTCTGATTACACCATTAACTACTAATGGTTGATTTGGAGTAGTATTACCAATACCAACATTACCACTAAACACTGGATTCAAATCTGGTACAACATTGGCAGTGGTCAATGGTAGTTTTAGTGTATATGTAGAACCTGTGCTTGGTACGTCTAATGTAACTGAACCACCACCTGCTGAATTTAACTTAATTGGCATTACTTAGACTCCAATACTTTAATACGTGCGTTTGCTTCATCTAGTTTTGCTGAGAGTTCTTTAATAGATGCAACAAGTAAAGGAATAACATCAGTATATGCTAGACCAAGATAACCATCTGGCGCTTCTTTTACTATTTCAGGTAATACTGCTTGAACATCTTGAGCAATCAAACCAACAT
>Ga0207959_1000156_pt1 | contig 18961 bp, 9 predicted proteins | sample CryBogCBH20Aug07_FD_184609 | JGI IMG/M metagenome (GOLD analysis project Ga0207959, IMG submission 184609) | Freshwater microbial communities from Crystal Bog, Wisconsin, USA - CBH20Aug07 (SPAdes) (version 2) | ecosystem: Environmental > Aquatic > Freshwater > Lake | place: Crystal Bog... | reverse complement strand
GTTATACAGAGCTGGCAATAGCAAAAGAGCGTGAAGAGTTTGCAGTCCATGCGGTAGACATTGCAAGGCGAGCAGTGGCAGAGGAGCGTGAGGCTTGTGCAAAGTTGTTTGAAGACCGCGATAACGGCATAGGTTATTACGAACCTCGCGAACCCGCTGAAATCATACGAGCAAGAGGAAACACATGAAAGACCACCCACTCTCCCCATTTTTGTGGCGTGAGAACCCACGCCCAAGTATCTTTGCAAACGACTTGCATTTTAAGAGTCGGCAAAAGGCAGGGCTTATCGATGATAGCGACGGCTTAAAGTACAAACAATTCGGCACTAAGCATCTATCAACGATACCGCTTACCAACATCCATATGGAATCGGCTGAGTACAACCCAGGCGATAAGTTATTTCTTAAACGTAAAACAAAAGAGCGCAATGACTAAGTCAGTAAAACATGATTCAATAATGGATTTAAAGGAACTCCACTATGCCATACGTAAACACCCCACGACCCTATAAACATGAATACGAACTACAAAAAGAGCGAGGAGATATCGCCGGAAAATTGGAGCGCCAGCGGGCTAGGCGGGCCCTCGACAAAAAGGGAATTGACCACAAAGGAAAAGATGTTGCACACGTCAAGGCTCTATCTAAAGGTGGAAGCAACGCCGATGGGGTGCGAGTTGAAAGCGCGTCAAAAAACCGGTCGTTCAAACGCAACTCCAAACACGAGCTTGTATCCGAAACCTCTACAAAAGAACGCAAGAAAAAATGAAAAACTATAAGTGGCCAAGGCCGATGGGGTTTACCCCCTTCGACCACCAGCGTGAGACAGCTCAATTTTTAGCGTCCAACTCGCGCGGCTTTTGCTTTAACGAACAAGGTACAGGTAAAACAGCTTCAGTCATATGGGCTGCTGATTACCTTATGGCAGCGGGCATGATAAAACGAGTCCTCGTAGTGTGCCCCCTTTCAATCATGCAGTCCGCATGGCAAGCTGATTTGTTTAAGTTTGCTGTGCACCGCACAGTTGATGTTGCTTATGGCAGCGCTGAAAAACGAAAGAAGATTGCCAACAGTTCAGCAGAGTTTGTAGTTATTAACTACGATGGTTTGCCCGCGATTGCTGAATCAGCCATAGCCAAAAATATGTTTGATCTGATTGTTATCGACGAGGCTAATGCCTATAAGAACGTACAGACAAAACGTTGGAAGCTAATGAAGAAACTTGTCACACCCAACACATGGTTGTGGATGTTGACCGGCACGCCCGCTGCCCAATCCCCAGTGGATGCGTACGGGCTAGGCAAGCTATGCGTACCCAATCGTGCGCCAAGGTTCTTTGGTGATTACCACGAGAGCGTCATGGCGCAAGTGGGGCCGTTTCGTTGGGTGCCCCGCGCCAATGCTGAGAAGATTGTGTTTGACATGCTTCAACCAGCGATCAGGTTTGAAAAAGCCCAATGCTTGGACTTGCCAGATGTTACGCACGTAAGTCGTCTCGTACCGCTCACGCCGCAACAGCGCAAATATTACAAAGAACTGAAAGATCAAATGCTAACCGAAGCTGCCGGTGAGGAGATCAGCTCGGTTAATGCGGCGGCGAAAATGAACAAGCTGCTGCAAATTTCTTGCGGTGCTGTGTACACAGACAGCGGTGCAATTATCGACTTTGATGTGAGCAATCGCTTAGCAGCAGTGGAAGAAGTGATTAACGAATGCAGCCACAAAGTAATTGTGTTTGTGCCGTTTCGTCATACCATTTCGTTGTTGCAAAACTATATTACCAAAGCGGGCATAAAGTGCGGGGTGATCAATGGCGACGTACCGGTACGCAAGCGCACGGAAATATTTAAAAAGTTTCAGGAAACGAACGACTTAAAAGTGTTGGTCATTCAACCCCAAGCTGCCGCCCACGGGGTTACCCTAACTGCGGCCAACACAATTATTTGGTACGCTCCGGTCACGTCAACGGAAACATACCTGCAAGCTAATGCCCGTATTGACCGGCCTGGCCAACGCAATCCTATGACTATCGTTCACATTGAAGGTAGCCCCGTGGAGCGCAGGTTGTACGCTATGCTGCAAAGCAACATTAACAACCACGAAAAAGTTGTTGATTTGTACAAAAAAGAACTTGAAGAAGCTTGACAAAGTCTAGCTTCACCCCCATAATTTAACCACAACACAAGGAAGCAAAATGGAAGAAAAATCCGTGGACTCACTGTCCGCCGAATATATCAATATTCGGACAATGCGAGAGTTACTCAAGGAAAAATTTGAGGCTGAAGACAACTTGCTTGAGGGCAAGCTGGCTTTGATCGAGAGCCAACTTCTTGACGTGCTTAACAAAACCGATGCTGAAAGCATTTCAACATCTCACGCTACTGTGATACGCCGAGTATCCAAGCGTTATTCAACAACAAACTGGGACGCAGTATACAAACTGGTTGCTAAGCATGAAGCGTTTGGCATCCTTGAAAAGCGTATACACAACACCAACATGCGCCAGTTTTTAGAAGAACATCCTGACGAGTATCCCGCTGGTCTGAATGTAGATAGCCGCTATGCGGTAACCGTGCGTCGTAAGACATCAACTCCGGAGTAAAACATGAGCAACGTAACAACTTTTAAACAAGACCTTCCAGCACACCTGCAAAACGTCAAGCTTGACGACTTCACAAAAGCCTTCTCGTCTTCGGGCGGTAGCATTAAACGAATCACCCTGCGCGGGCGTGTCTTTCGTTTAGTCGATGGCGGCAAAGAAATCGCTAAAAACACTGATCCCTTTATGGACGTCGTGATTGTCAACGGTAGCCGTGCTGTGCAGAAAACTTACTACGGTGCGGAGTACAACCCTGATGAGACTAGCACGCCCGATTGCTGGTCAAGCGACGGCGAGCGCCCTGATGCAGATGTGCCTGACCCACAAGGCGCACGCTGTAAAGAATGCAAGCAAGCTATCAAAGGCTCTGCCGGTGCGGGCCGCGCGGCATGTCGTTACTCTATGCGCTTGGCAGTTACTTTGCGTAACAATGTGGGCGGCGATATCTACCAATTGATCCTGCCCCAGAAGTCATTGTTTGGTCAGGGCGATGTTGACCATATGCCCTTCCTGCAGTACGCCAAATACGTTGCACAGTCTGGCTATAACTTGAACATGCTGTCCACCCGCATGACATTTGATACCGACAGTGATTTCCCCAAGCTGACATTTAGCAACGCCGAGTTCTTGGACAAAGAAACCTATGACGCTGCTATTGAGCAGGGTGAATCCCAAATCGCAATCAATGCGGGCAAGTTGAACTTCACTAAGAAAGATGCACCTGCTCTGCCTAAGATGATTGCACCTGCTGGCTCTGCCGCCGCTCAGATCGCCGCGCCTGTTAAGCGTGAAGAAAAACCCAAAGCCGCTGCCCCCAAGGCGCCTGCTAAAACTGGCTTGTCGACCTTGGTTGACGAGTGGGGGGATGAGTAAGTGATAGGCTATTCACAACGCGTGATACAGCTTAATCGCAAGGCTGACATCAACAATGTTGGTGTCAAGCTTGGCCGGTTCTGTATCACCCGGGAAATTCCAGTATCCGATGTTATGGACTTTTTTGGTGTAACCAAACAGACCGTATACAACTGGTTCTATGGGAAATATGAACCCGGCAAACTTTTTACCGGCGCGATTACGGAATACCTAAAACGCGCTCGGTGAGTTTCGGGGGTGACTAGCTCGACGGAGCGAAAAGGGATTCTGTCTGCCCCCCGTCACCCCTAATTTTTTAGACAGATGTAGGATTCAAAATGGCGGACATTGAATTGTTGCGTTGTGTAGTCCCCGCCACTGAAGGTTGGTACTGCACACTTGGGCTACTGGACGGTAAACCCCCGATTCAGGAGTTTCACAAAACGTTAGAAGAAGTACAAAAAGAAGCAGAGCGTTTGGTGGGGTTGGGTCGTAATGCGTATTTTGGTTGCGGTAAATTTAAAACAGATGCAAACCGTGACGCTGCAAATTGCGACATGCTGCAGTCGTTTTTTCTTGACATTGATTGCGGCGAGTTAAAAGCGTTGCCCGATAAGCATGGGCGTATCAAAGGTTACATCGATCAGGACACAGGCTATGCGGCTCTGCGGGATTTATGCAGGGGGCTTAAATTACCAAGACCCACGATCGTAAACTCCGGTCGCGGCTGGCATGCGTACTGGCCATTGACCGAACCAGTGGAGCGGGAGAAATGGCTCCCTGTGGCCAACACATTTAAGACCAGATGCACTGAACTGAATATCATCATTGACCCGGACGTGCCAGCCGACGCTGCCCGTGTGTTGCGTATCCCCGGTACGCTAAATTTTAAAGATGACCCGGCCAACGAAGTGTTTGTTATCCACACAATGGAGCCGATGTCGTTTGATGATTTTGCTGCATTGATGGGGCCGATCGTTCCCGTAAAGCCAGCGTTTGCACCCAAGCAGTTGGACGAGTTTACTAAGTCGTTGCTAGGTAACCGGCAGTCACGTTTTCGCACGATATTTGACAAGACAATGCAGGGCTGTGGCTGCGAGCAGTTGAAGTATCTGATGGAGAATCAAGCGGACATTGAGGAGCCGCTATGGCGGGCGGGGCTATCTATTGCCAAGCACTGTGTGGACGGCGATAAAGCCATTCACATTATTTCTAAACAGCACCCGCAGTACTCTGCTGATGCCACAGAGCGTAAAGCGTTTCCGATTAAGGGCCCCTACACTTGCGATACTTTCAATGACTTTCGCGGCGGGGTATGCCCGAACTGCCCGCATTGGAAGCAGATCAAATCGCCGATTGTTCTTGGCCATGAGATTGCAAAGGCTGAAGAAAACCAAGCCGTGGAAATGCCCGGTGTAGATGGTGCGGCCCCCGAGTTTGTTATGCCTGTAATCCCGTCGCGATACTTTCGCGGTAAGAACGGCGGCATCTATGCTTACGTTAAAAAGGGTGATGGGGACGAGGAGTCTGAGGACGGGGGAGACACCAACGTCATTTGCGTGTACGAGTATGACCTGTTCGTCATTAAGCGCATGTTTGATATCGGTCACGGGGAAACAATCCTTTTGCGATTGACACTGCCCCGTGATGGCGTGAAAGAATTTACTGTTTCGACAGAAGATTTATTAAGTAAAGAAGAGTTCCGCAAACAAGTTTCTTTTCAGGGTATCTTGGCCAAGCAAGGGCAAATGGCCAACATCCTGAACTACGTTATTGACTGCGCTAAAGAACTGCAATTAGCACAAGAGGTAGAAATGATGAGGATTCAATTCGGTTGGGCAGATGACGACTCAAGATTTATTTTGGGCTCCCGCGAGATCGGTCCAAGCTTTGTAAAGTACAGCCCACCTTCTCGGGCAACACGTGAAGTCGCTGCTTCGCTACGCCCGGTGGGGGACTTAAAAGAGTGGAAAAAGATTATCAACGTCTACAATATGCCGGGTTTTGAGCCGCATGCGTTTGCCGTATTTACAGCGTTCGGTGCACCCCTTATCAAGTTCATGGGGATTAAGGGCGGCGTCATCAACCTAGTTAACAACCGTTCTGGTACTGGCAAGTCAACAATCCTGCAAGTTATGAACAGCGTTTGGGGGCACCCGGATGAACTGATGCTCCAGTGGCGGGATACGTTAAACGTAAAGCTGCACCGTATGGCTGTCATGTGTCACCTCCCGTTGGGTATTGACGAAGTGACAAAGATGAGTGGCGATGATTTCTCTGATCTGGCTTATAGCGCCACGCAAGGTGCGCCACGCCGCCGTATGAAAGCATCAGCCAACGAAGAGCGGGAGTCGCAAGGTTATTGGGCCACAATGATGGTGTGCACATCCAACTCAAGCATGACCGATAAACTTGAAGCACTCAAAGCTACGTCTGAAGGTGAGCTTATGAGGTTGATGCAGTACAAGATTGACCCAACCAATAACTTAGATAAGCGTGAAGCTAAGATTTTGTTTGGCGGGCTGCAAAAGAATTACGGGTTAGCGGGCGGTATTTACGCTCAGTACCTCACGCAAAATTTAGAGGAGATCATCGACCAAACCCTAAAGACCCAAGCCACTTTTGATAGCCGCGCAAAGATCGATACACGCGAGCGATTTTGGTCGGGCATGGCGGCTGCAAATTTAACTGGCGCACTGGTGGCAAAGAAGTTGGGGCTACATGATATTGATGTTCGCAGGGTTTTTAATTGGGCCGTCGAAGAAGTTATAAATATGCAGGGTAATACCCAACTGCGCATGGAAGACTACGGTGCGGTGATAGGCGAGTTTTTACTCAAATACAACCCTAACATCCTGGTTATCAACAGGCACAGTACGTCCAAATCAGGGATTGCCGCCACCCCAATTGTTAACCCCCGCAGCTCAATCATGGTGCGGTACGAACCGGATACCCGGCGTGTATACATTATCCGCTCCGTGCTCCGTTCGTTCTGCGTGGAAAAGCAAATCACATTTAACGACCTGCTTGATAGCTTAAACCGCAACGGATCGTACCTTGCAACCGTGCGGGTTCGGCTGGACATTGGCACTGACACTTACGCTCCCCCGGTGGAGGCCCTGGAGTTTGATTCCGATTTACTTGGCGTAGTACCACCATCGGCAAATGCAAATTGATGGAATCACCTACGAATTAGATTGGCAGGAGTTCACCGTTGGTAGCTCCTTTTTTATTCCGTGCGTCGGTATTACAGCAGCAAAAGAAAGAATAGAGCGAAAGATGGCGCGGCTTGGGTTTGCAGTTATTGTAAAAGTCGTCGTTGAAGACAACATACGTGGCTTGCGGGTCTGGCGCAAAAAGAAGTAAACTAGGAGCGCAACGCAGTTGCATTCCTTGTATGTTGGGATTCACCCCGCTGAGGTAACTTGGCGGGGTGTTTTTTAATGGGCGTCCAACACACTACGCAAATCTTTATCAATGTACAGACCGTGCTCTGTCTGCGCTGATTTAGTCATGCGTTCTTTAATTGATGTCGTCAAAGTCTTTGCAGCAATTGCTTTGCTTGGGTGTTTGGTATTGAATTTCTCAATGCGCTCGTAAGCCTTCTCTAGCGTATCCGAATCATTCGACATAAACGAAATACCGTACAGGTTCAGCAAGTTCTGACGCTCCTTAAGAATCTCTTGCTCTTGCCCCTTAACCGTGATATTTTTAAACTGCTGCTCAGCTACATCAGCAGGGCGCAGACCAAGGGATTGCATAAGCAGTGCAAACGAGCCGACATCCTCTACCAACTGGTCACCAGCTAAATTAGTAGCGCCTTCTCTGCCGTAGCGGGCAGCGACCATTGGGTTTTTAATAAACGCAGGGGCAATCATTTCCATCGCCCGATCGGCGTGGCCAGTATTAAACAGCTTCATTGCTTCGGCTGCGTTGATGGCCAGACCCACAGTTGGACCTAATTGATCGACTAAGAACGACTGCAATGCTTCGGCTTCGTCTTGGTTCTTACGGCTATCACGGAACCACATATCGTCAAGCTTTGTACGGCTGGCTAAATCTACGCCCGCTGCATTACCCACACCGCGTGTAAGCAAAGTACCGGCGTTTTGTCCGAAAGTATCCGCAGCCCACTTCGTAAACTCCAGCTCAAAATCAAACGGTTCTTCATCGTCGTCATCCTTTAAACCGTTAACCAATGCGTTGGCTATCATCGCAACTGTGGAGAAACCCCATAACCCAGTTGCCCCGGAGAATATGCCCGCCATACCCATTGTTCCGACAAACCGTGCCCGTGCTTCACGGCGGTCTTCGACGGTCATACCCTTCCACATGTTGATTGCGTTGTGGGTCAAGAAGAACGTCATCTGCTGCGGGAATTGCTTGAACTGCAGCACCACCCGAGCAGTTGGGTTCTGGAAGTAACGTGGTTTGTTGGCTGACGAATAGTCAAACATCGACCGCTGCGTTGAGTCCTTTGCAATCTCAATTGCTTCGTCAAATGCCAATGCTTGGTCTTTGTAATCTTTGCGCTGCTCCATAGCCGCACGGAACGCAGACATGGCCATTACTTCGCGGTTAAACCGTTCAGCGTTATGGAACAGCGAAGACATCAACTCCATCGCACGGTTGCGCACGCCGCCGTAACTGTCCGTGGGTGCAGAAGCCAGACCTGATTGGTCATACGCAGCGGTAATATCAATTACACCATCAGCCACAAATCGGTCGTATGCAGCTTGATCCACTTTGCTTAGTTCTTTAGAACGACTGAGAGACGGGAAATCCACACGGTTATCACGAATGCGTTTACCTCGCTCAACATTAAAGCCCGTGGCTATAACTTCTCCAACTACACGTGACACTTGGCCTAGTGCTTTGGTCGTTGCTTGTGCGTACGATATCTTTGGGTTTGCACGTACGTTCTGGCCAACCAATGTAGGCAGGCCAATAATTGCACCGCCCAACACGTTGACAATAGCCGAAGCGGGCGCGGTCAAATACCAGATAAACCCGATGTTGGATAACAGTGATGGAATCGTACCCACATCCGTTGGGTTGAGCATCAGTTTAAGACGGTCTTCCATTTCTTTAACGTACGCGCTCAGCTCTGTATTTTCGCGGGTCAACTCAGGAGTTGGTTGCTTACCTGCTTCTTTGCGGTTTGCAATTTGCAACCGCGCAGCTTGGATGGCAGCAAACAGATCAGGTGCGTGTTCAAACCTAGCCAGTTGATAAGCCATGTGGAACGACGATGATGCAAAGTTACGGAGCGCATCTTCCGAATAGCCCGCCACATTGTTGCGGTGCATGAATTGGCTACGGAAACTGTGCTCTGGTTGGTTGGCCAAAAAGTTCTGGTAAATGCTATCCTTGAGCACTTGCTTTTGTTCAGCGACGTTATTATTGGTTACGGTGGAATCATCGATGGCTTTGAACGTAGCCTTCAAGAATTCAGACTGACGAGCATGCAAGTCCATCTGCTGCTTGTATTCAGAGCCATATTTAACATCCAAGTCAGGGTCGCGTTTTAACCGTTCGGCCATGTGCATATCTCGTTGGCCTTCGGACTCGAACATGTAGTATTCGCGGGCCGAACCTTTGCCAACTTGATACCAGAAACGCCCGTGGCGCATCAGCGGGAAGTACGGCCCCTTGCGTTTGTTCTTTTCAAACTCATTGCGGATATGGGTGACGGTCTGGTCAGATACGCCAAGCTCGTCTTGCATGAATTTAATACGGTCTTCCATGATCGCTTTGTATTCTTCGTAGCGGCGGTCATAGAAATCGCGGGTCTTTTTGTAAATTGCTTTGGCCGCGCTATCAAGCCCGCGCCATTCCTTCATCAACTCAGGGTGGGCTTGTTGCTGGCTCGCCGTGGCGCTGTCTGGATGCACTTCTGCAATAGTGGCGGCGTGCATGACACGGGCCAGACGACGGGACATATCCGGGTTGGAAGACTGCATGCGTTCCCACAACTTGAGGACATCGCTGGATTCTTTCAGGATACTGTTCTTGCGCGAAAGGAACGCTTCTGTTGTGGCAATGAACCGACCTACTTGCGGTATGCGTTTGCGCACCAGATCATCAATCTGCCGCAATGTCAACGCACCTAGTAGTGCTGGCCGCAAGTCAGCCTTTGCACTGCTATATACCGTTGGGAACGTAGCTTTAATATCGTCCCAACTTTTCGACTGAAACAATTTACGCAAAGCCGTAGGCGTGTTGGCCAAACCGGGCGGCAGCGGCTTGGCAGTGCGGATCGCGGCAGCAGACATAGCTTTGGGGCCAGTCGTTGCAGTCATACCCTCAAACGATACAGGGCCGCTTACCATGATATCTGTGGCGTTCATCACCTCAACCATCACGTTGCTTTCTTCGCCCGAAGTTACGCCAAATAATTTCTTAATTGCGTTTGTAAATTCGTTCCATACAGAGAACGGCGCGGCTTTATAGCGAATAGCGCGGAGCAACGCCTGCAGTTCAGGGTTGGTCATTGCTTCTGAGACAAACTCGTGCAGGTCTTGGATGTTATTGATGTTCATCCCGTCACGTGACAAGATGCCTTTGGAATAGTTGTACAACTCGTTCAGGCGGTTGTACGCATCCAGCCGCGCCCCTTGCAAAGACTTGGGGTTGTCGATCAAGCGGGATGTAGCAGCGTGCAGGACTTCGTGCAGGAACAAGTGATTGGTCAGGTAACCCTGGCGCATCGTGATCTTATTGGTGCTCGGGTCATACTTGCCCAGCCAGCCGTATTCTTTGTTCAGCAGCGCGATCGTATCGCTGAGAATCTGGCGTTGCGACAAGTTCTCGATGTTGTCTTCCAGCTCGGCAATCGCTTCGCGTAGATTAAACAGACTGTTGGACTTCAGCCCCTTGATGATCGGGTCTTGCTTGTCTTTGGGGAACCCAGCCAGCACCATATCAACCAACGAGTTCAACTGCGCGTCAAGAGTTTCCTTGACGTTAGGGTCGTTTGACAACGACTCCATTTTATTGGTACCCATAATTTCGACTTTGGCGTCAACATCAGAGTCCAACAAACGTTTTGCAAGCGCAGAGTAATAAGCGTTATTCGGCGCAGAGGCCAGAATTTTTAGAATACCCTTAATGTCACCTTTTTCAAGCAAGCGTGTAAGGTCCGGATGCTGCAAGTCAGTAATTTTTTGCACGCTCGGCAAATTCTTCCCAAGCCGCTGCTCTTCCGCGAGCTTTTTAACCGGCGGTGCTTTGTTGATTTTTACGCCCGTGGTCTTCTCAACTTTTTGGCGCTGCTCTTCGGCGTACTTGTCCAAAGACGCTTGGTATTTAGCGATGGCCGCAGCAAACTTTTCTTCTTCTTGCAAGTTGTTGCGGTAGTCGTCGATCATGTTGTTGAGCACGTCAACCGTATCTTGGCTCAAGTTCTGCTCAATCCACTCTTTAAACTGGACAGCGTATTTGCCGCCCTCGTTCAAGTAGATTGCATTAGCCCGGCCAACGCCAGCTTCATGTGTTGCAATGTCATACGCCAACGCAGACAACACATCACCAAAGTTTTTGCGGTTGGGGTTTGTTATGTAGCTACGCGCAGCGGCCATAGCTTCTGTAACAGTACCCCGTGCGTCAATCGCACTCTTCAAGAAATTCCAAGCCGAACGCAGCTTGTTGTCAGAGATCACGTAGCGCGTTGACTCATTACGTGTCATTGGCCTGCGGGCTTTGCCTTCGGGCGATGGCCCACGTTCAACAGTCTTGCGTGTAGTAGTTGTGGCCTCGCTTACGTACGGCAGCTTACCAAACGGAATTTTTACGCCGCCAGCTTCAGGGGCATTGTCGGTTTGGAACGCTTTAAGCTCGTCGTTGAACTGCTCCATCCCGCGACGGGTCGTGAGGTCTGGCAAACCTGCGTTCTCAAGAATGTGGCTTTGCGACCGGCTGCCGGGATTACGCAAATCTTCAATCAGTTGTGACAGTGCAGCTTGCCCACCTACGCGACGGGCCAAGTACTTAAGCGCCTTTTGCATACCGGGTGTTGTTGTTTCACCGGGTTTGGCTATGTCGTATTCGGTAGTCAATAAATCACGGCCCGTTTGTTTTAGGGCTTCGTGTTTTGTTCTTTCGCTGGGCGTATTTGCAGCGGGCTGAATCGCATCGAAGAACGCGCCAATCGTGTTCGCTTCTTCAGTACCGGCAATGTGCTCAGTACTTTCGTTTGGCGCTTCTTGCTTCTCATTTACTTTGTCGCGCAAAGCCTGACGCTCTGCCTCAAGAGTAGCTTCTTCCTCTGTCATTGCAGACTCATCTGCTGGCCCGCGCATAATTTCGTCAAAGTACGCATCAAGCTCGTTGGGTTCAGTGCGTTTGACAGGTGGCTTTGGTTTCTCTGCTTCAACTTCAGCAGCTGCGTTTTTAAGTTCTTCGGCTAGCTTGCCCGCAGATTCCTTTTTAGGGTTGCCAAATACATCTTCAAAGCTTTCAGCAGGCGTGGCTTCTTCAACTGGTTTGTTGCTATAGCCAAACATATCACTCTGCATCGCTTTGGGCTGACCCTTGCGTCGCTCAACCTCTGCAATAGCCGCATCAATTTGGGCCGTTAATTTTTGGGTATATTTTTCCGCAACAGCTTCGGGGTTGCTAGCCCCTTCGGGCCGGGTCATGCCAAACATTTCCGCACGCTTACTAGCCCAAACTCCGTTGTTCTTATTTTCTTCAACGGTGTCTAATACGCGCTGGCGATAGTCCTCAAGCTCTTGTACCGCAGCATCGTGGTCGCCGCCCGCTTTTGCAAGGGCAAGTTGTGCAGCGCGGTAAGTCGCGTTTGCCCCACCAAACAAGTTGCCTTGCATGGCGTTAGGTTGATTGATAGCAGTTTCTATTTTTTTAATAACGCCTTGCGCACGATCGCTGTTTGGGTTGGTTAATTCTTGAAGTTCTCTGTTGCCAATACGCAAACTCAAATCGGGCTCATACAGCTTAACGAGCTCTTGCAAATCTGAAATTAAACGTAGCTTCATATCCATCTGCGCTGGCGTCATGCTGGCGGGGATATTGTCGATACGGTCTCTAATTTCGTTATACGCTTCTTTAAAATCAGTAAACGAACCGGGCTCAGTCAGTGCACCCGGCTTAGTTTCTTTTCTGTTTCCAACGCTTGTAACATCCTGCTTAGGAGAAACCACTCCATTTGCTGTAAGTTCTCCAGCTCCTGTGGTGGTGGCTCCATTAGCGGGTTTGCCAGCCACGCCAGCCCCAGTTCCACCTGCCGTAGCGATAGGTTGTTCAACATTTGGCTCTCCTTCTAAATCTTTTTTAATCCATTCGGGTATTTCAGTAGAAGGCGGTGGAGGCGCTGTCTCGGATGTTGTCTCAGGGGCTGCGGTACGTTTACCGGCAACGGCCCCGGTTACACCGCCCATACCACCTGCGCCAACTGTGGCCATACCAGCAGTTTCGCCCGTGCCCTCTAGCAGATCACGATTCATGCCCGCTTGCTGGGCGGCTACGTTTTGCGCGATCTTACCGCCAACTTCTTCAATATTTTCACCGGGAATTTCTTTAAGCGCCCCAGTAACCCCACCCACAACACGGCCAGCACCTGTGCGCTCACCCGCCAGTGCTCGCTCCATAGCGCTTGCGCCGGGTAAGTATTTATTGGCAAGAAGTGACAGCGCATAGCCCGTTACGCCCGCAGCACGCGCAAGGTTGATAGCTTCTTTGCCTGCTTCTTCAGGTGACTTGCCTTGGCTTATTGCGTTTTTATAAATCTCGTCGTAAGAGCCAGCGCCAATATCCGCGCCTTGCTGTATAGCACCAGTTTGAATAGCAGCATTTGCACCTGATTTAATTGCGGCTTTTTGCGCAACCTTTTCAGCGGCTTCTTTAGAAATATTGCGGGCTGCAGCTTTACCTAAAACGCTGGCAGAAGTAAGCGCGGCAGTGCCACCACCAGTAATAATGGACGGAATCAGTTGGGGTGCTTGCTCGGCAAGGAACGAAAAGAATAATGCAGGGTCGGAAACAGTCTGGCCAACAGCAGTTTTAAACGCCTGCCATTGACCTGTTTTTTCTGCTTCTTTGATGGCTTGAGAGCGGCGTTCTTCGCGCTCTTTCAAACCCATAGACTTCATCTCATTGCCGTACTGCTCAAGGGCCTTGCCCATACCTAGCGTACCAGTATCAGAAAAGTCACCCGTGGCCAACCCGTAAAGTTGCCCAGGTAGCTGCACAAGAGAACCCGCACCGGAAACAGCGCCCGCTCCCACATCTTTAAGGGCCTCGCCCCAAGTGCGTTCGGTTGGCGTAGACGGGGCTTTAGAAATAGTTTCCCAGCCATCGTTTGCAACAGGCGCAGCTTTGCCGCTAGGGACAATTGTCTCCCACCCAGATTCTGTAGCCATGATTACTTAGCCTTACGTTGGATAGAACCATCAGGGGCAACCCGATACTCGTATTTAGTGGGCTCATACTTTTGACCAGCAGCTTCCACTTTGCTTTGGATGTTATCACTAGAAGGCGTAGTTGTTTCACCTTTAGGGGCGGGGAACTGCGCACGAACTTGCCTTTCAATTTCGGCGCGGCGGTCCAACAGTCTTTTTTCTTCGTCAGGTTTTAAACCGGGTTTTTGCAAGCTCAAGTCAATCATAGACACGCGGTCTTTAATTTTGTCTTGAACCATCTTTTCATGCTCAAACGATTTGTCGTTGCCGGTGTATTTAGTGCCCATCAACGCCGCGTTAACTGCTGCCAAGGCATCAAGTTCACTTACGCCGGGGTTCTTAGCCATGTAGGCTTTGATAAGTTCCTCTTTGCGCTTATCACCGTACGTCGGTGCACCATGTTGCGCGGCTTGGGCGATTCTATTTTCCCGTGCAACCTTTTCCGCACTAGCTGCGCGCTCGCGTTCAGTTTGAAGGCTAGTACCAGCGGTCAGTGCATTGTGGCGATCGGCTCTGAGGTTTTCAAGCGCTTTAATACCTGCGTTAGCCACGCCTGTATTACCTTCAATCCTAGCCTTAGTAATGATGTCGCGCAAATGATCTTGTTCATCAGCAAATTTGGCATCTGCTGCAGCGTATTCATCACGAGCCGCTGTAGCGCCATGACCTGCTTGGCCCAACACCATACCTAGCCCGCCACGGATAGGCGCACCGCCCAATGCTTGCAGCCCACGAACCCATTCAGGCGTACGGCTAGCTTGCGCTTCTCTATTTCTAGCTTCACGGGCTGCAGCGCGGTCTTCCATATCTTTTAACAAAGCATCAAGGCCCACAGTTTTTCTGTAGTATTCAGCACCTTTGTCGCGCTCTGCATCCTCGTTGCGATTAAGAACGTTGTCAATATTAGCCTCTAATAAGCTATTTAAACCTTGAGGAGCGGGCGCACCCGAGCCGGGTTGAGCGCCAGGTTGAGCACCGGATTGTTGGAGCGCTGGATTAGGCGCAGCGGGTGGACGTGGTTGAACTTGCCCTGTTTGCGCGGCGGCAGCGGCGGGTGTAGCAGCCAATCCTTCTGGAGTCCGGCGGGGCTTGTACACACTCAAATCATTTTGCGAAAGCAAAGTGCCCGTATGCTGGGGGACACCCATTTCACTTTTCTCCTTAGCGAACGCTTCGGCACTTGCATCGGGGCGTCGAATATACCTGGTTCCATTTTTCCCTTCAATTATATTATCTATAGTGGGAGCTATATTTTTAGACGCTGTGTACGTACCGCCACCGGGGGCCGATTGATATATTGCATACAACCGTGGATCATCCTGCATCACAGGCCGCATTTCAGACGACAGTTTGGCAATTGTTTGGTCAATCGCAGCGGTATCTGCCCCTGCGCGTACGTAACGATCACGCGCTTCTTGTAAAGATTGCAATTCGCTTTCGCCCGTAGCTTTAGGGACATCGCTGCGTTCTTCCCCGTTAAACGCAACAATCCCGCCGCCGTCGTAGTGGTGGCCAAGGTTAGACACCAAGTGGGCGATATGCCCGCCATGTGCGGCTTGTACTGTAGGCATGGCTGCGGGCTGCCCTTGCGGGGCCTGGGCCATTTGGGGTGGCATTTGTGGTTGGGCTTGCGCTTGAGACTGCGCTAGCATTTGGTGTAATTTTTGGACAACCGTAGGTTGCGGCCCGCCCGCTTGCATGGCTTGCTGGTTTTGGGCTGCTTGGTTCATCTCTTGGATTTTTTGCAAAGCAAGAGCTTCTTTTAAGTCAGGAGGAATATCACCTGGCTTGGCTTGTTTTTCGTCTTGCTGAACCTTTTGTTGCAATGGTTGGGGGTTACCCATAAACATCTGGGCCAGCTTGTCAATGCCTACGTTTGCTGTATCTTCCATGATTTATCCTTAGCCAGTCAAACCGAGTTTATTCAATGCAGTGGTCACATCATCCATTGTCAAGCTTGTTTTATTGCCAAAAAGCCCGGCAATACCGCCTGCGCCAGAAAGAATCTGTTGTGCGGTACTTGGCTGAGCTTGCGTATAGTTGGTTGCAGAAATTGGCAAACCGTTAAGTAAAGATTGTTCGTACTGAACCATCTTGTAAGGGTTATCCCTAGCTGCATTAAATGCTGCCTGATCTGCTGCGATGCCTTCGGATGTGATGCCCCGCTGAGTAGTGCCCAAATTGGCTTGCTCAGTAAGATTGGCAAGGCCAGTTTGATTTTGCTGTGCGCCCAGTTGACCCTGCGCTTGCGCTGCTTGCAGGCCAGTCTGCAGACCTTGGTTAGCGTAGGTGGCGCCAAACTGAGCTTCTTGGGACTTACGGTTTTGGTCAGCGTTAAACTGAGCCTCTGCATTGTTATATGCGGTGTTATAGCCCTGTCCAGTAATGTTGGCCAGATTAGTTCCCAAGTTACGCTGATTTTCAGACTGCAAGATAGCTTGGCGTCCACCACCAAATGCACCCGCTTGTGTCATCTGCGCAGCGTTTTGCTGCGCGGTAATATCTGCCTGACGACGAGCCTCCGCTAGTTGGGGGTTTAAAGACGCCTGCAGATACGGGTTCATGTACTGCATAGCTGACTGCGCATTAAAGTCAGTAGTCTGCGGCGTGTAGCTGAGGTTTTGAGCTTTAGTGGCAATATCGCCCGCAGTGTTTGCGGCCTGCCCAATGGCAGCAGGGGTTTGCAAATTAGAAGCCGTAGAGAACGCTTGGTTTTGCAGGTCAGATGCGCCCGCGGTCAAAGGACCTTGATATTGCTGATAAGGGGCGTTAGCTAATGCTTCGCCTTTGGCAAGCATGTCAGCAGTGTACTGCCCAGCCCAACTCGCAGGAGTTTGCTCAACACCTGTAGTTCCCGCGGGAGTCGTGGTACCCGTTGTACCGCCGGTATCAAAATGACGAACAACTCCGCCATGTGCCAGCTTAGCTAAACCACCGGGCATGAATTTATCGGGGTTAATTTGCCTACCTTGCTTGGTAGTACCAGTGCGTGCTTCGCGGATTTTGTCCATCATCTGGTACAGCTTCTTAGCGCCAGCATCCGAGTTGCCATTACCCAAATGAGAGACGACATCGGCAGGGACTACAAACTCGCCGTGGCTTAAAGCAGCGGGCTGTTTGCCATCAATAGATGTGTGCAACTTATCAGCCATACCATCGGTATCGCCTTGCAAATAATGACCCGCAGAACCACCATGAGCCAAACCCATCAGACCGCCGTGGGCTGCTTTTTGTGTGTACATTACATCGCCGCCCCAGTTAACTCCACCCTGTCCAGGACGGTAAGGTTTTCCGTTTACTGTAGCGGGGGGCGCAGTCATCATGTTGCGGTTTGCAACCAATTGGGGGATGCCGCCTTGATAGCCGACTTTGCTGACATTGGGTTTCAATGCACCTATAGCGCCTAGCCCGCCGCCAATCACCCCACCAATAGCAGGCAGGTTTAATGTGCCATCGCTGTTGGTAAAAAACTTCTTAATTAAGCCGTTTATGGTTGACCCTGCATTACTCATTTGGGTGTTTGAGCCTGTGCCAAGACTAGCCCCATCACTACCAGTAAATTTATTACTGGAAGAATCATAAGTTACGGGGTTCCCATCTTTATCAGAATAACCAGTTGGGCTGTTTGGGTCTGGATAAACACCGGCTGGCGGTGTAATACCTGTGGCGTAGGTGGAAGAGGCGCCCGCACTAGAAGACGACGAATTTACGGGAGTCGTTGTATCGGTTGTGCCGTAATACAAAGAATAAGGATCAGGGGTTGAAGAATTACTAGTCCCGTCATCTACAATGTAACCGGTTTCATCGACTGTCGTTGCCATATCAGCTCCTCAAAATGTGTAACAAGGCATCCACGCTGAAGTCGTTTACGTGTCCGCCACTTGCGTACTGTTGGTCCTGTGCCAATAATTCGTCTACAGGATTGGATTGTGTTTCTTGCGCCGAGGAAGCAGGCGCTTCATCTTCAAAAAGCCCTGAACCAAACAGGCTTTCGTCGGATTTTATATGAGCTACGTCGCCAACGCTAGGTAATGCACTGGAATTTTGGTTTGCACTTAAGAGCGCCAGTAATTTGGCCAGCAAAGCTGAATTTGATGTTGACGTGCTGGCAGCAGATTTGTTTGTCGTAGAGCCCGCAGAGGTCGTTGGTGCTGTTTTTGTTGCGCCGCCGCTGGTACTGGTTTTACTTGTGCTATCAGTAGGGCTCGCCCCAGCAGCCTGTTCAATTTGCTGTCCCGTTAAAGGCGTTTGAGTATTAGACAAATACCCTAAATCGGTGACCGTGCCGTCAGGCGAGGTCCAAACATTATGAACGGGATCATAGGTATATCCCGCCATAGAGTCCAAGTTAGCACCAGAATTTTCATTGGTCAAAGGCCCGGCTTCACTAGAACCCGTATCAATTTCTTTGCCGGTACTGGTGTCAATCCAATGCCCGGTGGTTTCGTCGTAATAACCAGAAGGAGTTGGATTGGCGGTTTGGTCTGTCGTGCCCTGCTGGTCTTGGATTTTGTTGTAATCAGTGGTAGCAACCGGCGCCGCAGGTTGGGCTGGCGCAGGTTCAGATTGGAGTAATTCTTCTGGAGTCTGTAGGGGCGCGTTATCTAATTGATCCAGTATTGCCTGAACTGCGGGGTCAGTTGCCGCAGGTTGGGCAGGTTGTGCTGGTGCAGGCTCACCTTGAAGTAGGTCTTCTGGGGTTTGTACGGTTTGTGCAGCCTGATCGATAATTGCCTGCACAACAGGATCGACTTGAGCGGGTTCTGTAGGTTGCGCCTCTTTAGGCAAAACTTCTGCAGGTTGCTGCTCAATCTGTTTAATGAAGTCATCAACAGTTGCTTGCTGCTGCTCCTGGGTTGGTACGGTCACTGGTTCTGCTGGCGTAGCTGGAGCCGCAGGGGTAGCCGCCTCTACCGGCGCCGCAGGTTGTGCGGGCGCAGGTTCAGATTGGAGTAATTCTTCAGCCGTAGGGGCAGCTTGCGCAGCTTGCGCAGCTTGGTCTATGATTGCCTGAACTACTGGATCGGTTGATGCTGGTGGCGTGTACGATGAAGAGCCTGGAGCTGCTTGATCCAATTGCGCCAAGATTGCAG
>Ga0207959_1000151_pt1 | contig 19393 bp, 26 predicted proteins | sample CryBogCBH20Aug07_FD_184609 | JGI IMG/M metagenome (GOLD analysis project Ga0207959, IMG submission 184609) | Freshwater microbial communities from Crystal Bog, Wisconsin, USA - CBH20Aug07 (SPAdes) (version 2) | ecosystem: Environmental > Aquatic > Freshwater > Lake | place: Crystal Bog... | reverse complement strand
ATAAGATCCATACGTAACTTACGTTCACGAATATTAGGAAACTTTGGTTCAACACCAATATTCTGTCCAACAGCTGTCTGAAACTCTTTCACATCTTGATACATATTACCCATTAATCCACTCCGGTGGTTCGCGATTAGTCCATTTATGAAGATGAGTCTTACCCATCTTATAATAATTACGATAGTTGTTGACAGGATCAGAACCAATAACGTATTCTTCTGCCATACAAGAAGGCATCTTTGTCATATCAAACTCTTCTAACTTCTTTGGAGGAGAAGCGAGCATATAGGATATCTCACCATAACATTTATGATGTTTGTCGTAGCGATGAGTATACTCTGCCATAAGAGCAAAGAAATGATCTACGAGCCAATTATAATTCTCGACACTTGAACGAGCCCATATAGCACTCGGATGATTAATGTGCGTAGCTGAGTATATAACTTCTTCACGTGCGTCATCTAATAACCACCATTTCTTTTTCTTAGTTTTAACGGTTCCGTCATCTTTAAGGATGTCTACTTCTAACAGTATCTCTCTACCATCGAGGAGACGGTGAGCAGTCGATAGTAATTGTGCGGACTCGAGGATCATCTTAACTACGTGACGATCCACCATCCACTCGGCGGCTTCAACAGGATTTTCAGAAAGATAAAAGATATTCAATTGTCGTATTCCTTAAACAACTTGAATATAGTATAACCTACAATTAGGTAAAAGGCAAGCCAAATCCACGAAGAGATGTATTCTAATCTCTCGTCGAAGTGTTTATTCAACATATCAAATTCAAAGTATCTCATTTCTTCCATTTCCTAAATGCTTGATCTCTATGATACTTGTTTGCCTTATCATAGAATCTTTCGCCTTCAAGATGTTCGTATTCGTGCTGAAATATTCTTGCTGTAAGACCAGTGAACTGCTTGGTCATTGTTTCTCCGTTAGGAGCTTGAAATCTAACACGAACATGCTGAGATCTTTTTACTTTAATAAGAAGTCCTGGATAAGAAAGGCATCCTTCCTCTAACAGAACCTCTGCTTCAGATGGCTGAATAATCTTAGGATTAAAACATACAAAGTTCTCTGGTTCTCCTCGCATAGCAAAGATACGATATGGTGTTCCTACTTGGTTTGCTGCAACACCAAGAGCACTTCTATCATACATAAATTTTACGAGATTCTGTGCATATTGAATAGGATCGAATGGAGGATCTTTGAAGTCAAACTCTTCACATTGTTCCAATAGATAGGTATCATTTAGTTCCATAATTTACTCCTGAATAGAAGAGAAATTCTTGTGCTTAATAAACTTGACTACGTTAGAGAACTTCTCGTTCATATGTTCTTTATGAGATATAACAATAATATTAGAATCCTTAGCAACATCTCTAATGATATTCATAAGATAATCAGTTGCTGTAATATCGAGAGACGAATCAAATACTTCATCCATAATAAGGAGATTAGTGCTCACAGAGTTACGGAGTTTGGCGATTGCTCTCCAAGTGAATAGAAGAGCCAGATCTATCTTTTGTTTCTCGCCCTCAGAGAATGAAGCATAAGAAAAATCATCTCTAAAACGACTCTTGATGGTTTCGCTGAACTCTTCATTCAATTCAAACTGAACAAAGAAGTCCATAGCTGACAGATACTTGTTAATAAACTTGTTAATGATAGGGATATATTGCTTAATAATCTTAGATTTAATACCACTGTCCTTTAATAGATTAGTAACTGCAGTAAGAATATGTTTGTCTTCAACTAATACATTATACTTACCAGATATATCATCGAGCTCTTTTTCAAACTCAGCAATCTTATTGTCTTTCTTATCTTCATTTACAGTAGATAGACCAGTAATGTCTTTCTCCAGTTGAGAGATATAATTCTCAAGAGAGCGTATATTTGTAGTCGCCTCTATCTTTTTCATATTAAGATCTTGAATCTTATTCTGAATCTCAAGAATATCATCTAACTGTTTCTTGACAGTATCATATTCGGTAGCCAGCTTATCTAAACCCTCATTCAATTCAGCAATCTTATCATTATTGCCTGTTACAATAGAATTCTTATGTTCAACAGTAATAACCTGCAGACATGTCGGGCAGTTATCATTGTCATTAAAGAAACCATTGTTCTCGTTCAGGTTGTGCACTTTTGCTTCGATCTGATGCTTGATCTGCTTGAGCTTATCTATCTTTCTCTTAATTGAATCAGACTGTTCTGTCTTTGTTGTTAGCTTATTAATATCTTTATTAATAGCTTCATATTCAATTTTAAACTTGGCTACCTTTTCATTAGTATCTTTAATTAGATTGTTCTTTTCTTCTATTAGTTTCTCATTATTAGAGTTCATTTCCTTGATATGTTCAAGAGTCATATCAATCTTAGACTGTAGAATCTTTTTATCATTATATGTGTTATTAATAAGTTCTCCGTTAGAAAGAACCTTATCTTTTAATAGAGAATTCATTGTAGTGAATATCTGAAGATCAAGAATATCTTCAATGACCTCTCTACGCTGACCAACTGGCAGCTGCATAAACGGCTGAAATGTAGCTGAACCAAGAATAACAACCTGACAGAATGACTTTAGATTAACCTTGAGTATCTGTTTTTCCAGAACCTCCTGGTAGTCTCTCATTTCTGCTGATTGATTAAGTAACTTATCGTTCTGATAAACCTCAAACACATTTGGTTTAATACCACGAACAATCTTATAATTAACAGTTCCTATAGAGAACTCCACCTCTACAATACAATTCTTTTTAGTAATAGTATTAACTAACTGGCCCTTGGATATCTTACGAAACGGTTTGCCGAATAAACCAAATGTGACTGCATCAAGGATAGTAGACTTACCAGCGCCATTCTGGCCAATGATAAGAGTCATATCCTTTTCACAAAGACTCATTTCTGTAAAGATATTACCAGTAGATAGAAAGTTTTTCCAACGTATTTTCTTGAATAGAATCATATTTACTTCCTGAATAATGTAACATATACATAATCTTTAGCTATTTTATAATTAAACACTGTATGATATACAAAATCACGACAGAATCTATATAAATCTTTATTGGATTCTCCTGTTAATATATCTTTTGGCTTTTTCTTTTTCTTTTTGTGTTTCTTAGACAATAGATTTTTATCATCTATCATATTTTCAAAAAAGTCAATTCTTCTTTTATTGGCTTCAAGAAACATATCTATGAGAGGATCATATCTCATTATTTTCTTTGCTTTTTTTATTTTTCTTTTTATATAATAAGCCACTTGTAATTGGTCTAATATTATCTGATCATGCTCGCTTATGTCATTCGATTGAGAGCGCTTCATGATAAAGCTCGACAATTTTAGATTCAAGTTTCGCTTTATCAACGCCTTTAGTCTCCGCTGTTCTAATATACTTCTTGAAGATATCTAAAGTAGACTCAGCTTCATCAATAAGATCCTCTTCTTCTTCGAGGTTCAAATTTAGATGATCTTCAACAATTTGAATATCTACAGGATTCTGTTTCTCTAGATTGTCAATGAATGTTTCAAACCACGCAGGATTATTCTTTTCTTGAATGATTACTTTTATTATCTTACCGGCATATTCTTTATAATCAATCTCAGTCTCTAAGAAACGCTGGTCACCGTCATTATACCAGATTTTCTTAAACATTGTAATAGGATTCTGAATAAAAGTTATTTCCCTCGTCTCTGTATCAAACGTATGGAACCCTCGAGGATCGTTATAATCAGACCAAGTAAACTCAGCATGGCTCCCGAGATAATGAATATTCCCACTGTAAGAACGATGGTGATAATGGCCACTGCAAACGATATCGAATCTAGAAAAAAGGTTCGGATCATCTCCGTGGCTGACGATAGAACCTTTATACATCTCGAATCCCTGCAACTCCAAGTGTCCGAAGCAAATTTGCGCATCTGTTTCCTTTATTAACTTTAAAGCATGTTCACGGTTTTCATCGTTAATCCAAGGCATCAAAAGGAGTTTAAGCCCATCGATTGTTATTTCTGTTGCCTCTTCATATATATTTATCGGATAGCGATTAAACAGTTCGGTGAAAGAAGATATCTTATTTGTATTCTTATGCATCACATCGTGGTTACCCAAGATCTGATGCCACTCAATGTTACGCTCTAATGCTGGCTCAATAAAGTCCTTACGGAGCCGATACGCTGTATTAATGTTAATGAACTTACGTCTATCTACGATATCGCCCAGGTGGATGATTGTTTTGATATTATGCTCGTCCAGATATGGAAAGAACACTTCATCATAGATTCTTTTAGAATAATCATGAAAGGCCAGAGAATCGTTTCTTGCCCCAGCATGGGTATCAGTTATCAGTGCTATCTTCATTCTCTACCTCTGAAAATTTCTCTACTCCTACAAGTTTACTATCTTTTTTAGACTTTGTCAACTTATTTTCATATGAGCGAACAACTTCAGAGGAATACTCATTAGCCTTCAAATGCACTGCATAGTTCACATCTTCAATTAATTCAGAAAAGATATGAGAGTTTTCAAAGTTCTTATGCTTAATATAAGTCTGTTTCTTCTCTTTCTGAATGCGACGGAGAAAAGCATTCCAGGCGATCTGAGTGAAATATGCGAATGGATTATTAGTTTTGTCAGGATCAAACTTGTCGACAGCAGCGATGCAGTCCATAATACCATCTGATACCATATCAGACTTATAGGTATAACCAGAAAAGTTTGGTTTCTTGGCCAGGTTATTACAGATCAAAAGAATTGACTCTCCAATATACTTTGGAACAATCGGTTTTTCGACATCCTTTTCAACTGCCTCTTTGACTTCATTCTTGTAATGAATCATAGCGCCATAGAGAGTCTTGTTATTGATATAATTCTTTGCCATAATAAATTCCTTTAGTAGACTATGCTCTGTGCATGATACTTATATGTACCCTTCATCATAATATTAAATGCTACTGATATTCTTTCTTCTTCAGATTGACCAGCAAAAACATCATGTGGAAGCCATGAAGGAAACATTAGCATTTCTCCTGTAGTTGGATGTAATTCATATATACCCATATTAGCGTCGTTAACTCTTTCGTATTCTGGATTAATAATGTTCTTAGCTGGCCTTGGATCCATTAATCTTAATTTACCGCAATTCTTTGGAGCTTTTGCATAGAAAACACCAGAAAAGAAAGAATTCTGATGTATATGAGTGGAAAGACTATAGTTAGATGTTGTTATATAAGACCACATAGAAGTAATATAATGACGGTCTCTCTTTACTGCATAGAAGTCGAAAGCAAAAGCAGATTCTTCTATAATCATCTTACACAACTCAGAGAATTCTGTTAGCTCATGTAGATTATCATCAGTAACGAAATTATTATCATCACCTCTGTAGAATGTTCCTTTTCTAAGGTCTCTTATGTTTCTAGCAGCGTCTTCAATTCTATTACATAAACTTATATCTTTCACAAAACTCCTATGAATAAATGTAGGAAACAAGGCTATAGTGTTCATATCTTTAATTCTACCTTATAGATCTTATATCTAAATTTTTCCTCATTATATATTTTAACTCGTTCCATGAAATGTGTCAAGGTAAAATTACGTTTTGCCTTGTAGGTAAGATCATCTGCTATGTCGTAGAGAGTAGCAGCATCTTTTGTATCAGATTTACGTAGTCCACGACCAATTGACTGGAGATTCCGAACCCGAGACTTACTTGGGCTAGCAAATATAATACTATGCAGGTTCTTAATATTGACTCCGGTAGAAAAAGTACCAAAAGAAGCGACAATAATAGCATTGGACTCATTTTCAACTATCCTTCTTATCTCTTCACGATCATCTCCGTCCACACCTCCGTGAACAAAGAATATTTTACGATCTCCAGCTTCTGCTGAGATTTCATCATATAATATCTTACCATGTTTCTCTACGAATTGGAATAACAATAGTGTATTACCATCAAGAGATAATGCAAGGTTCTTGATAAACTTGTTACGCTTCTCATTACGAACAAGATAATCAATCTCAGATTGATAGTTACCCGAACGAGCAATCATCTTTCTAATTTCTTCAGGATAATTCAATACAATGGCTTTGATATTAAAGTCAGCCAAATGTTTCTTTTCAATTAACTCTGCAGTTGATATTACTTTTCTTACTGGTCCGAAGAGTCCTTCAAGGACGAGGCGGTGGGTTTCAGTACCATCCAATGTTCCGGTAAATCCAAAACGATAGCGGCATCCGGACATCTTATCAAGTATAGAAGTAAGAGATTTTGCTTTGAAGAGATGAGCTTCGTCTCCGATGATAACATCAAAGTTTGCAAAGAATTCTTTAGGTAACTTGTATATGCTTTGCCAAGTGCTGATTGTGACTGGTCTTGTTGTTCCCTTATCCTGTCCAGCGAACACACGATGAACAAACTTATCGGAGTTAAAACCATAGTCAGCAAAATCATTGGCAAGCTGACTAACAAGAGAAGTAGTTGGAACAATAATAAGAGTCCGTTTCGCATAATACCTCGTCAACAAATAAATGATAAAAGATTTACCAGAGGCTGTTGGCGAAAGCAATAAAGCTCTTCTCTCGCGTACAGCATGAACGAATGCATCCAACTGATAGTCTCTTGGTTGCATAGATGGATTAAGTTTCTTAACGAAGTCGTTTGCTTCTTTAAGTGAGAATTCTTCAGTAGAGAAATCGGAGAGATATTCTATATCATACTTACGCTTTTGACAGAAGTCTTCAACATATGACAATAGACCATAATAAAGCAATCCAGTCATAGGATTAAGTAAGCGTATCTTACCGTCCCATACTTTATTACGGACAGCTGGCATGAACCTGGCGCCTGGAACTTCGAAAGTGAATGCTTCACTCATCTCCATAACAATGCCAGGTTCAGCTTTTACTTTTAGATATACTTCATCGTGTTTTTCAATACCAATAATATCAGTCAATGTTATCTCATAAGGTTATTAGGTCATGAGTGAAGAAAGATACTTTACCCACGAACCAGCAGTTTCATTAATTTTATTTATTAGGTTCTGAATAAACTGCTTTTGGTAGTTTTCCCACGAATCAACAATCATTTTAACACCTTTTAGACCACCAAGAATAACCCAAGCCATAAACTGAAGTATTAGAAGTACGTACTGCATTAGTTTGCTCCCATAGTGAACTTCTGCCAGTCTATTGCAGAACGAATAACAAAATTTCTATTGATAATCGTTTTGATAATAGAATCTAACAAGTCCACTTTTTCTTGTTGAAGACTAATCTTAAGATTAAGGCTGATGATGTCAGGATCAGCGTCCATATAAACTGGAATATCTGATTTTAGTATTAATCCCTTTGCAGGTATTCTCCAGCCTTTGTCTTTCGTTTCTTCACTTGGACCCTGGGTATAGAATTCATATTTGTCCAATTTGAGCTGTTTCATCTCAGCTTCATATTTGCGTAACACCATTCTCTCTTTTGTAAAGATAGAGAAATACTTATGGTGCAACTTAGGTATATTTAGGGCTGCATCTCCTAATTCTGTCCTATCAATATTAACATCTTCTTGCCAAAGATCAAGTATATCTTCTAATTTCATAAATCTCTCCACAAAGAAATAATATAATCATAATATATTTTAAACGAAAAGTCAAGCTCTATTAATGTCGTAGTAGGAGTATTTAAAAGTAGCAGTTGAATTTAAATAAACAACATCTCTATCTACTGTATTAAATTGAATACCTGTCAGTGATACAGGAAAAGCATCAACCATGACAACTTCATAGTTTACTGCCATTGAAGATGATAGAACTAATAGAGAAAGATCAGATTTCTCTCCTTCACCAGTATACTCTTTCTGCTGACGAATATCATAACGACCCTGAAAATCTACAGGTTTACCTAAGTCTTTAATCCACTTATGAATCTCGAGATAATTCTGAAGATCCTCGTCTATCTTAAAAGTAACAGAGAAATCTCCATAGGTCATATGATCTCCAGGCAGAGGTATCTTTACCATAGGATTAGGAAAGATAGCAGGAGAAAGGCTGATATCAGGTATACCTACCTTTTGAACAAAGAAGTTGACATGAGGACACTTCTTCACTTGAAATTTAAAATTAAGAGGAGAAAGAAAATTCTTATTCTCTGGTGTGTCATCGATAGCTGTCATAGGTAACTCCTTTACAACTATTTATAAGAAAAAGGGAGACCCTTTCGAGCCTCCCTTAAGATATACGCAGAAATATGGTCTGGCGGAACCCCACCGTTTTCTCCAGACTTTTCCGATGCCCTCCATACTGTGGCACTTGCCGCTGTCCCAATTTCAGGGACTACATATTTCCATGATATTATTTAGTCAAGATTTTGACTTTCCCAGAAAAATTATATAAATAATTTGTCCATCGCGATGCTACTAACATCCATGGACTCTAACGCTAATAAGGAGCATCAGTATGACTATTTATCACACCCACCACATCATTCCTAAACATATGGGCGGTACAGATGATCCGTCTAATTTGATTTCTCTTACTATAGAAGAACATGCAGAAGCACATAGATTGTTATGGGAACAACATGGCCGTAAGCAAGACTATTATGCTTGGAAAGGATTGTCTGGCGCTATGGGAAAAGATGATATAATAAAAAATCTTATTTCTCATCGTGGAGAGTCTCATCCATTTTATGGAAAAAAACACACAGAAGAATCTAAAGCCAAAATGTCAAAATTGAAAAAAGAATCATATAAAGGTGCTGGTAATCCCATGTTTGGTAAGAAAAGACCAGATTTATCAGAAAGAAATAAAAAAGGAAATTCTTTAGAAACTAGAGCAAAAATTTCCTCAAAAATGGGAGGAAGAATATGGATATCGAGAGGAGAAGAAGAAAAGCTCGTCTCCTCTCAAGATTTGGAAAAATATCTAATTGATGGTTTTAGAAGAGGAAGATGTCGACACTGAATTAACAATAAATGCTGGAGAAAATCCATCAAAGGCACCACCTTTATTCAGATGCACCTGTAGTTTCTTTGCTTCTTGAACTGTTCTGAATGACCCAATAATCAACCCTGTCTTGGTTTCGACAACATTATGCTTCTTACCCTGTTGAATGATCTTATAATTGAGAGACACTGTAGAACTCCTTTATTACCTTGTCTATTTCTTGTTTAAGCTGATCTTTACAACTCTTACACTCAGGTGTCCAAGCAAGCATATTCATGACCTGCTGTGGATTAGGGTCGGTGCTATAATTTAATACGGCACGGATATCGTCGGTATCTATGTAGTTACAAGAACATACAACCATTAAGGATCTCCTAAAAAGTGCATCAGAACTTTTAGAAATATATATGCTATCTGAGATATAAATGCTGCTCTTACTGCAGCTACTCCAATTGGATTAAACATCATACAAACAAAGGCACGAATGCTTTGAGGATTACACGGAATAATCCAGCAAATAACATAGCAGGTATGAATATTCTTAGCCAGTTAGGTACTTGTTCCAATTTATTCTCCTTGCGATTGAGCGACGGCACGGTGATAGTAACGCTCGAATATCTCAAGTCTATCCTTTGTAGAATAGCAGTCAGGTATCGGATAACCCTTTACCTTTAGCCAAACTCTTTCTGCCATCTCTAAATCAAACTCAATATCTTTCTTTTCAGAGAGTGCTAATACTTTAAGAGTTTCAGAATGAAGATCGTTTATGATTTTCATGGATTCAACGATCGATTCATTTGAACTTGCCTTCCAACCATGCTTCATAACTATAGCCTTTAGTTTTATACTCCGTTTTATTATACGGACCTACGCGATAACCAGTTACTCCTGCATTCCAAGTTTTCTTACCCTTTAGAGCAGCAGATATTTTCTGCTTTTCTTCTTCAGTGCGTGGGCGTCTCTTAGAATACTTTTTACCTGTTCTCGATTTTGATATTTTTTCTCCAACGGTTAGTTTTGAATCAATATCAGTAGACCAATGTCCCCATTTGTGTTTACGCAGATTGTAATACTTTTTACCGAGCTCTTCTTCTTTTATCAGACCAAACCATTTATGCTCTATAGCAAAGGTTTCTTCTCGAGTAGATATACCAGTAACTAATATTCTTCTTTTGAAGTCATGGGGTCTTCTTCTGCGAGCATTTCTCATTCGATCTGAAGAGCAGATATATCCATCTTCATGGGTGCCATAATGACAACCGACGTAATACATTTTACGTTTGCGATCAAACCAGATGTATACGAATCCATATTTTTCCATAGCATACTCCTTTTTTAGGAGTATTTAGTTTTCGAGCGTTTTACTTGAACCCAGCAAACTTCGATTTATCGAACTTTGGTTTTGGTTTTCCTCTTTCATTATCTTCCTCACCAAACTTACTATTATCGAATACAGACTTCATTGATGGTCCATCTGTAAGACCTTCTTGAGCGGATTGATCGACATCGTAGAGACGCATTTTGGAGCGATCAATCCCAATAATAAACCTACGATTATTCCCAGGATCATTATAGCGATTCTTGAGTTGCTTAACCATGATCTGGTTGAGACTTTCAAGTTCTTCACTGGAGATGAGTGCAAACATAAAATCAGCTGTGGCTGGGAGTCCAAAGGATTCTGATGTATCTTCCAGTCCCACGTCTGAGTTCGAATAGCCTCCTCGAGTTGTTTGAGTTGCCGAGACGATAGGGACGTCGTACTCAACTGCCAACCCACGGAGCTCTTCTGCGATTGCTTTGACAAGGGTATAAGAATTGACGTTGGCTCCATGCTTAATCCTTGACGATAGACAAATATTTAGATAATCAATGTATATGATATCTGGTTCAAAGTTCCTCTTAATCTTTAACTCATTAAGAAGATGTCGGAAGTTAGCGGATCCTGCACAAGCGGTAGGATATTCTTTTACAATAAGTTTGCCTTGAGTCTTTTCTTTTACCTTATTAATCTTAGCATCATATGTTTGCTTCGGAAGCATCTCAAGTTCATCAACAGCGACGTTGAGGAGATTAGCGTCGATACGTTCGGCGATCCTCTCCTCAGCCATCTCTAGTGTAATGTATAATACATTGAGACCTTTTGATAGGTTTGCTGCGGCACAGTGACACATGAATAACGATTTGCCGACACCTGTACCTGCGAGTGCAATATTGAGAGTTTTGTTTGGCAGTCCACCATTGGTGATGACGTTGAAGTAGTCAAGATCGAATGGAATTCTCTTCTCTTTACGATGGTAGAACTCGTATCTCTCATCACTATCATCCAGAAAGTCATGACCAATATGGGTATCAAAAGAGACGCCAAGAGCGTCAGTGAGGATTCCAGGAATACTTCCCTTGGAGATTGCTGCATTTTTCTCGTCCATGATTTTGATTGACTGCATTATAGCGAGATATAATGCTTTATCCTGGCAGAATTTCTCTGTCTGGTCCAGAAGCCAATCCAGTTTAGTGTTAGAATCAGATTCAAGAGAAGATAGAATCTCTCCACCTTCCTTGAACGCCTGATCGTTTAGTCCCTCTTTGTTAGACAGGTCTATTGCTAACGCTTCAACAGAAGGAAACGAGTTATACTTCTTAACATACTCGTCAATGAGGTCAAAGACCACACGCTCGGAATAATTCTGAAAGTAATCACTCTTAAGAAAGGGTATTACCTTTCTATTGTATTTATCGTTAAATAAAAGATTACTTAGAATTACACGTTCGATGCTCATTGAACCTCCGCAGTTTCCTCATCATCATTATAAACTAAATAAACCATAAAGTCAACTAAATATAATGCCCATCGCGATCTTGCAGGATCCATGGGCTCTACCGCTAAGAAGGAGCGACAGCATGGATATTTATTACATTTACGCCTATATCAACAAGAATACAGGACAACCGTATTACATTGGGAAAGGCAAAGGCAACAGAGCCTATGATAAATCCCACAGCGTTTCAGTACCGAAAGACAAATCGAAAATCGTTATTATGGAAAGAAACCTAACGAACTTAGGAGCTCTCGCATTAGAGCGTCGGTATATCAGATGGTACGGTCGTAAAGATATAGGCACAGGTATTCTCCTTAATAGAACAGATGGTGGCGATGGTATACATAATGCTATTAGAACTTGTTCAAAAGAAACTGCTGTTAAAATATCAAAATCTTTAACTGGCAAGAAACAGAAATCAGAAACAATCCGAAAAAGAGTCGATTCCAGGAAAAGAAACAACAAACAAACTGTTTATAATAGAGAATTCTGTAAAGACGAATCATACAGAAAGAATATGTCTTTAACGTGTAAACTTATAAAGAAAACCGAAGAGTGGAACGAAAAGAACAGATTGGCAAATACTGGCAGGACACACATTGCTAACACTATCACAAAAGAACGTAAAAGACCTAAATCAGATATCGCTTTACAAATGATAAACGATAGCAATGGTGTATGGATTCCCCTCGCGACTAACGTACCAATACCTGATCATTCATCATTATAAACAAGAGATCCTTCTGTATCGAGCGAATATTTCCGTTTAAGATAAGAAGCAAAATCTGTTGTATCGAAGATGTTCAACCAAAAGTCTTTATTGTCCACGATATCATTCGCTCGGTAGTTCTTTCCGTCAAGTTCACCAGTGGTTCTGTCCACCAAACAGTACCAACCAACCTTCGGTTTGCTGATATAACCACCCTCAATGGCCAACTCAAGAAGACCACTCCAGCGATTAATGCCACCCTCATAGCTAATGGTAATTGGAATTTTAGATTTCTCACGAACGTAACGGGATTTCTCAACATTGATGACAAAATGGTACCCTTGTATCTCTCCATTGTCTTTATCCTGCTGTCTGCCTAAAATCCAGATGTTATCAGCACCATAGTAAGAACCAGTTCCACCGCCGACAACAGCTTTAGGGAACATGCCGATTTCCATATAAGTGTGGTTAACTGCAACAAGTGGAATATCTTTCAATGTTAGATGTGGTGTAATCATTCTGAATAAAGACTTCAGCTGCTTTGCACGAGACATATCAGCAACTGATTTCTCGTTCAATGCATCCTCAACTTCTTTCTTTGAAGCAAGATTGCCGATAGAGTCAATAATGATAAGAACTTTCTCATCACGAGTGATCTCTTTCAGTTGCTTCATCATATCAAACTTAAGTTCCTCAACATCAGTAATAGGCGTATGCACAACTGAATCAAGAGGGATCTTGAACTTGTTAAAATAAGACTGAGGCGTGCCAAACTCAGAATCATAAAACAATATAACGCCATCGGGATACTTCTTTAGATAAGCTGATGCTAACAGAAGAGCGAAGCCAGTCTTAAAATGCTTCGATGGTCCTGCTAACATTGTTAGACCAGGAGTAATACCTCCATCAATAGAACCTGCCAATGCTACATTAATCATTGGCACGGCTGTTTGAATCATATCTTTCTTAGTATATACTTTAGAATCAGTCAAAGTTGACGTCAAATCAATAGTACTGTTCTTAATCAATTTCTCTTTCAACGACATACAAATACCTCCTAATTATATTCATTATAAACTATTTCTGAACAGAAGTCAAGTGTTAATATAATCATCCATCTTTTTTATGAAGGCATTTATACTTTTAACACGAGCAGTTCCCTCCCATTTGATAATATCCATATCTGGGTTCTTTTTCAGATTATTCAGAAGAGGCATAATCATATCCCTAAGACCCTGCAGCTTCTGCTTAGTTTCCTGTGTCTTTAATATCTCGTCTTGTTTTAATTCGTCCTCCGAGGTAAACCCGAAGTCGAAGTTAATTTCGTCTGACATATTTTCTCCTTATGAAAAGAAATCTTCCAGAGTAGCCTTTTGCTCTGTTTTCCATCCAATGATAGATGCAATAGAATTTACAGGATCTAAGAACGACTTAGTAAACTGCATCTCTCTATCAATATAATTATCGATGTTAAACTCTTCAGGAAGTGTGTCCGGAGCTCCAATAACACTATCACCGACAGGATTAGGCATCTTAAGATATGCGAACCTAATCTTATCGCCATCAGTGATAGGCTGAATATTCTTAATGTTATGTTTCTTAATCATATCATTAAAGATAAGAGCAGCTTTAACGTGTATTGGTGTACCTTTATCATACAATAATCCTTTTGTCTGAGTATATTTCTTCATATGCTTAATGCCACGAGGAAATGATACCTCTTCAAAAGGTAAAGTCATAAACTTATCACGAAACTCCTCTACGAATTTAATAAGAGCAGTTTCATCTTCATTCATAATAATACCCAGAGCTTTCTTAATATTTTCACGACAAGCATGCGGAGTTGAAGAACGAACAGCCTCAATTCCCTGTAGTTTTAACTTAGGCTCTGAATACTGAACACCCTCGACATTCCAGGCATTCAGGATATACATTTTCTTACCACGCCAGATACCTTTGTTGGCGATAGTTTCACGCTTCATCTGCATTTTCTGCTGATAAGCATTCATATACTCTGCGAGCTCTTGATAGCATTTATCAATATAAGGCTGAATCTTATTTTCACAGAATTGATCAATTGCTTTAACAATAGTCTCATCGTCATCTGCTGGTAAATGTCCAACAAGAGCTTCCATAGTCACATAGATAGAATCTGTATCAGATGCAATCACATAATCAACACCATTAGTCTTGAGAATCTTATTCATATATTCATTCATCTTGCCCTCTATCCAACGAATGGACAGCTGACCAGACATAGTAATAGATTCTGCAAGATCAAAGTTAAACCAACGGAAATACTGATTACCCAAAGCACCATAAGCAGAGTTTAGCTGGATTTTCTTAGCCATCTGCATGTTATGATAACGGGCGATTAGTTTTTCATCTTCAGAGTTCTTATTATTCTCATAACGCTGTTTAGCTTCAAGCATTAACTTCTTATACTTGGTTCTATCGTTATACATCATCTCCATAAGAGCAGGAAGAAATCCTTGCTTATCTTTAGTATACAATACACCATTAGCAGCAATGGCACAATCTTCCATACCCCCCATATAATCACTATTTTTGAAATGATCGACTTTTTTCAACATATCATCGACTGAAGGGAAATTGTTAGGTCTCCAGAGAAATCTTGTTTCCGGAGAAATATTATACTGCATAATAAGATGGGGATATAGACTATTCAAGTCAAAAGAAACTACCCATTTAGAAAGACCGATCTTTGGCTCCTTAACATAACCACCAACAAGAGCCTCTGTCATCTCTTGACGTCTGATCTTAGGAATAACAATGTTACGCTCTAAGAGATAGTTATGAATAATAATATCCCAAGGACGAACAGTTGTTAGAGTATCAGCATAGTTTACCTTGGCATCATAAGCCATAGCCATAACCTGCTCGATGAACTTCATCTTTTCATCAAGACGATCAACAAGAACAGTATCGTGAATATTATACTCGATAAACTTTTGAAAGTCTTGCTTATAAAGCTCTAACAGATTACCGTATTCAGAATAGTCAATCTTTTTCTCACCAAGCTCCACCTGACAGATATAATCGAGCTTATAAGATTCTTGGTTACCAAATGTGAACTTACGATATAGCTGATAATAATCCAGAGAAGCCAGACCTAATATCTCATATGTCTGGTTTGTCTTACCACGAAACTCAATAGACTTCTCGTGAATAATACCCCATGGAGATATTTTCTTGGCTTCTTTCTCATTAAATAATAATTTAATACGATTAATCAGATAAGGAATATCGAAGAACTCAATATTCCATCCAGTTATAATATCAAGATCGAGTTTCTGCCAACAATCAAGAAACTGTAATACTAACTCATGCTCATTTTTGCACTGGATATAATGAGTGTTATCGTCTCTGCTGCTATACTCACCACAACCGAAAACGTAATTACGGCCACGACAGCGAATAGTGATAGCCGTAAGAGGCTTATCAGCTCTCTGAATATCAGGGAAACCGTCATCAGCAGCACATTCAATATCCAGGATACCAACTTTGACCATCTTTGGATCATAATCAATATCTCCTCTATACTCATCGAAAACATAGAGATACTGAAAATGAGTTAGCCCATAGATCTCCATATTTGATACACCTTCATATCGTTCAAGGAAATCCTTGGCGTCATTCAGTGAATCAAATTCGAGTTTATCTACAGGCTTACCATCTATTGTTCTATATTTTCCGTTATCTTTTGGTATGAAAAGGTAAGGTTGATAACTAATCTTATCTGATATTCTTAAACCTTTATCATATCCTCTTAAAAATATTTGATTACCACGCTTGCAAAAATCTGTATAAAATCTCGTCATAAAACCTCCAAAATAAACGGTGTTCGGTCAAAGACTCACAACACCAGGAATAATGTATTATATTACTATGAATTTAGTTGATTGTCAAGCAATATCTGTGTTATCAGAGATTTCTTCTTCAAGCGATGCAATCTGATCTTTGGCCTGAACAGCCAATGCAACTTTGGCTCTGGCTAACATTGCCTTACGTGCAGCAAATCCATTTAAACCACCATTAATACGCTTAGTAATAGTAGTAATGTCGTCTTTATCAGCAAACTGATTTAGCTTCTTACTATTCCAGTAAGCGCCAGCTGTAAGAGCAGAATACTTTGGTTGCTCAGCAAGCTCTGGATTGTTTTCAAAATCTACATCAAGCAACTTACCATATGTGCGATAGTTTGCACGGCCAGTCAACTGAATAGCACCACGTCCTTTGTATCTCTTGCCGTCGCCAGCTTTAGTATTACCAAGATCCTTACGACCCTCGTATGCTGCACCTGATGCATATTCGTGTAATGTTTGAAAATGATCTGATTCGTGACCGATCTGTGCAAGGAAATGAGCAACTCTTTTGAGAGTATTAATTTCATACTTCTCAAGTACGTCAGGCAAATATTCAGCAAGTCCTTTCATGACTGCTGTTACTTTCTTAATACCTGCAACCTTACGTAATAGGTCTGGAGTGATCTCAAATTGCATGTTACACCTCGTAGTGAAAAGGGGAGGAACAAGTCCTCCCCATATTTAGTTACTTAATATCTACCTTCCAAGTTCTACCTTCTTTATAAAGACCAGCGTCAAAAGTCAAAGATACCAATTTACTATCATACCCGAAATTTTCATTTACGGTGTATCCATACTCACTAAAGTAGAATTGTTCCTTTGGACCCCAGCAATCTTCAAAAAGAGCAGTCTGAAGAGAATCGAGAATATATTTCGCGACGTCTTCTTTATCTTCAGTTTCTCTAGCAAAGATCGAAATAGTTTCGTTATATGATTTTTCGTTAGGCATAACTGCAACAACGGATAACGTATTACCATTGTCTTCAATGACAAATCTAACCAGCTGACCAAAATATACATCACTGCCATCAAACGTATCTAAGTTATTTTCGTTGATAATCTTTTTGATATATGGATGCACCCATGTCTTGTTGTCAATGGTTTGGTTTATGATTAGAGGCTCTACTGAGAATCTACCTTGATTCTCCATAAAGTCTGCGAGGCTTTGAGGTTCAGGAAATTTCATGCCGATTCTCCGATGTTTACTTTTCCGAGAGACACAGCGTCTTCTGGGACTTTATCCTTTGTGAACCCAAATATTTCTAAAAGTTCAATTTCACCTGTCTCTAAATTATGACAGTTCATGAAAATCTTATTAGGAATAAAAGTCTTTTTTGTTTCGAGATCGGTATATCTTAAGGTAAGATATCCGCCGCCAGGAGTTTTACATAGACTAGTAAGATATTTTTTACCATCCAGCTTTATTTCCATTAGCGCATATTTGTAATCTTTTTTGTTATCTCCATTCTCTTTGACCAGAGATTTTACCAGTTTTTTGCCCACCTTATCGGCTTCTGCCATTTTACACTGAACCCCTCCAGAACTTATAGTCTCCAGAATGGGTAGATAGTCTTCATTTACCATTTATTTTCTCCAACATGTTGTTTAGTTCTTCAACGTCTACTTCGTCAAGTAGTCCTAACGCGAACATACGATTCGTTATGCTCTCGTTATAACCTTCATTATATATCATATGGTTATAAAAGTCAAGTCTTTTTTCAAATTTTTTACCACAAAAAGGACAAAACATGTTATTTCCTTAATAAATAGAATGTGGTTCACGAGTTCCGACGCTCCAACCACTCTATATCTATCAAGGAGATACAGCATGTCTATTTATAAACGAACATCTAAGAACTATCGTAAGATCTGGGAACAAGCAAATAACCAAAAGATACCTAAAGGGTATCACGTTCACCATATCGACGGCAATCACGAAAACAATCATCCTTCTAATCTGACAGTCTTAACAGCCATAGAGCATTACAGAATCCATAGAGAACAAGGAGACTCTGGTGCTTGTTGGGCGATGATAGTGACAGGTCATATATCAGTATCGCCAGAAGAAAGAGCAGAAGTAGCAAGAATTAATGGATTGAAAAGAGCGGCGGAAAAGTCTTTATGGTCTCAATCAGATATAGGAAAAAAGACTCTTTCTGAAAATACAAGAAAAATGAATTTAGAAAGATCTGCTAACGGAACGCATTTTTCTCAGACAAAAGAGTTTAAAGGACTAATATCAAATTTTCAAAATAAAAGAATAGAATCTGGAGAACATTTATTCGTATGCGATAACCCAGTATACAAGCAGATAGAACAAGGAAAAAATATATTCTGCACAGAGCAAAATCCATCAACCGTTGCTTCTAAAAACGGAACGCATTTATGGATCAGCGATAATCCATCTTATAAACAAAAATTAGAAGTTTTTGAATGTGAACTTTGTGGAAGATCTATTCAAAGCAAAGGTAACTATACTCAGCACCTAAGAGCTTGCAAGAAAAAGGGGGCATGAAGCCCCCGATCGTTATTCGATATTGATCTTTTTAGATTGCTTCTCAGGGGGAAGCAGATGTTCAAGCCAAATTCTTAGAACACCATTGATGAGCTCTGCATTCTTCACTTCTACATGATCCGCTAACGTGAACGAACGAGTGAATGATCTGTCTGAAATACCTTTGAATAGGTACTCAACTGGATTAACAGCGGGTTCTTCTGAATGGGTTGTTCCTTTTACAACCAGAGTATTATTGGCTAACTCGATATCAATCTCGTTCTTACCAAAACCTGCTACTGCAAGATCTACTCTGTATTTGTCCTTATCGACCTTTACAATATTATAGAACGGCCATGCTTGAGCCGCTTTCACATAGTTACTATTCACATTATTAAGAGTATCAAAAACTTTATCAAATCCTACCAGGTACTTATTCATATTTTTAGTATCAAACAGATAATCAGTCATATGTTTCTCCTTTTCAGCGAGATAGATTTTAGTGACCCTTTCGGCGTCACTTATATAATAT
>Ga0207959_1000150_pt1 | contig 19624 bp, 31 predicted proteins | sample CryBogCBH20Aug07_FD_184609 | JGI IMG/M metagenome (GOLD analysis project Ga0207959, IMG submission 184609) | Freshwater microbial communities from Crystal Bog, Wisconsin, USA - CBH20Aug07 (SPAdes) (version 2) | ecosystem: Environmental > Aquatic > Freshwater > Lake | place: Crystal Bog... | reverse complement strand
ATAGTGTTGCAGTATATCCAGTACCAACAGCTGCATTAACAAGCAGTGGTACATCATTTACAATCGGTTCATTAATAGCTTTAACACCAAACTTCTCTGGTGGTACTGCAGTTATTACACCTAATGTAGGTAGTGTTACTTCTAATGCAATTGTATATGTAGCACCTACAGCTACTACTAACTATACATTATCCGTAACCAATCCTGTAGGTACAACTACTAATAATAGTATTACATTGACGCGTGTTGCTCAGGCAGGTACTATTACCTTAAGCAATACAACTCAGGCTTATACAGGCAATGCTATTAACCCAACAGTAACAACTACACCTAACGGTTTAAGTTATTCGTTAACTTATTATCCAGGTGGTTCTACTGCTCCTACATTGCCTGGTACATATGCAGTAACAGCTTCTATTACTGATCCATATTATTACGGTACAGTAGGTGGTAGCTTAGTAGTTGGTCAAGCTTCACAAGCTATTACGTTACCATCAGCCCCATTACCAACAGTTAGCGTTCCTGTAACGTTAAATGCTACTTCACCTTCCGGTGGTACTATTACCTATACATTAGTATCTGGTAATGCTACACTTAATAACGGGGTATTAACATTAGCAGACACTAACCCAGTAGTTGTTCAAGCTACACAAAATGGTACGTCTAACTATACAGCCAATACACAGAACTTTACGTTCAATGGTTTAGCTTACCCAACAGCTAATGCATTAGCAACTGGTAATATCAATCTTACCTTAGGTCAATCAGTAACCTTTACACCTAACTTTGCAGGTGGTACTGGTGCTATTACACCTAATATTGGTGCAGTAGTATCTGGTAACAGTTACTCTGATACACCTACAGCTAATACAGCTTATACATTAACAGTAACCAATCCATCTGGTGTAGCTATTACACAGAATGCTCAAGTTAACGTTTATGCTGCTGCTACAACAGATAATGTTGCTCTAACAACTAATGCTATTACGTTAGGTCAATCACTATCGTTTACGGCTAACTATGCTGGTGGTATTGTTTCTATTACTCCTAATACAGGTGCAGTTGTAACAACTAACAACGGTGTTGCTACAGTAACGTTAACCCCTAATGCTACTACAACGTATAACTATACAGTAACTAACCTAGCTGGTACTTCTGTTACTCAACCATTAACGTTAAATGTATATGCTGCTCCAACAGCTAAGGCTTTAGCTACTGGTAATATTAACTTAACGTTAGGTCAAACAGTATCGTTTACGCCTAACTTCGCTAATGGTACTGCTACTATTACACCTAATATTGGTGCAGTAGTATCTGGCAATACATATACTGATACCCCAGTAGCTAATACAACATATACATTAGCAGTAACTAACCCAGCAGGTACGGTTACAACACAGAACGCTATTGTTAATGTTTATCCAGCACCTACAACTTCTGGTGCAACAGCAGTATCTGCTACAAACGTTATTGCAGGTAGTTCTATTACTATTACGCCTAACTTTGCTAATGGTACTGCTACATTAACTGGGGTAAGCGGTAATGTATTATCTGGTCGTTCCTATACAATATACCCAACAGCTACTGGTCCTATTGTATTAACAGTAACTAACCCGGCCGGTCAAGTAACTACTCAATCGTTTAATGTTACTGTAGTTCCTCAACCAACTGGTACATTAACGTTATCTACTAATACAGTACCTTATGGTGGTGGTGTAGTAGCTATTACACCTACATTTGCTAACGGTACAGGTATCATTACTCCTAACGTTGGTACAGTAGTATCTGGTGCTACATATAACGTAACAGTAACTGCTAATACAACTTATCAATTAGCTGTTATTGGTAGCTTAAGCGCTATTACAACAACTAACAGTGTTGCGGTAGTTGCTCCAACTACTCGTTTAGTGAACATCTCTGCGTTAGGTACCATTACACCAACCAATACCTATACAGTAGGGTTTGTTGTAAAAGGTACGGAACCAAAGAACGTATTAGTACGTGGTGTTGGTCCAGCTCTAAGTGCATTCAATGTTGCTACTCCATTAACAGCTCCGACATTAACCTTATATAATTCTACATCAGATGTATTAGGTATTAATAGCGGTTGGAATAGTTCATTAGCTACAACGTTTGCTAAGGTAGGGGCTTTCGCATTACCTACTGGATCAAAGGATGCTGCACTAATGACTGCGTTTAATCCAGGTTCCTATACAGCTATAGTAACTGGTAACAGTACTGGTAACGCAATTGTAGAAATCTATGATGCTTCTGCTTCAGATCCTACTTCACGTATTGTCAACCTATCAGCTCGTGGTATGCTTGCAAGTGGTAACACTTTAACAGCAGGCTTTATCATTCAAGGTAACTCAACAGAAACAGTTCTTATTAGAGCTGTTGGGCCTTCATTAGCTAATTATAGCATTACAGGGGTGTTAACAACACCTAAATTAACAGTATACAATAGCGCTGGTACTGTTGTCGCAACTAATAGCGGTTGGGCTAACAATGCTACATTAAGCTCTACGGCTGCTACAGTTGGTGCATTCCCGCTAACAGCTGGTAGTGCTGACTGTGCTACAGTGTTAACATTACAACCTGGTGCTTACACAGCAACAGTAGTAGGCTTAAATGGTAATGCTGGTAACGTATTGCTTGAAGTATATGAAGTAAGTGCTCCTTAATAAAGAGTATATACTTGCAACAAAGCCTGCAGTAATGCAGGCTTTTTTTGTGGCTTTATGGTTAAATAATGTTAATATTATATATGAACAACAAAGGTGTAAAATTTACCCCGCCTGGTGCTAAATCCGCAGCATTGCCAGTCAAACCCAACACTTTAAATAATTTTAGTGCTATGACCAGACAGTTATCGGAGTTCAATAGACCTAAATGTACTTGTGGTAAAAGTAAAACAGGCTATTGTGACGGCTCTCACTCAAAGTAGTAATTATGAAAAAAAAGACTTTACCTAAACAAACTGCATCTTGGCTTTTAATGATACAAGAGAATCCAAACTTTAAAGATCTCTATATCGATTTACCAAACTCGCTTATTAAAGATATAGGCTGGACAAAAGATGATAGTCTTATCTGGACACCACAGTCAGATGGATCGTTTAAAGTTTCTAAAGTAAAAAAAAGAAATGACAACAGTAAAACAACTCAAAGAATATCTTAATAGTATACCAGAAGATACCTTAGTTAAAGTACTAACCGATGATGGAGAGTACTTTGATAGATATCTTAAATGGATTGATTTGGATTTAAAAGACCCTAAAACTATTGTATTAAAAGCTGGCACTCTACATTTAGGTAACGATAATAACTAAATGAGCCCAGAACTACAAGTACAGCTATATAACAAGTATCCAAAGATATTTGCTGATAAAGATAAATCAATGAAAGAGACCGCTATGTGCTGGGGCATTGAGACACCTGATGATTGGTATGATATTATTGATACTTTATGTCACGCTTTAACTTATACCTATACTACATATCTGGATATAGATAAAGAGGATGCAGAGCGCTTAGGTATAAAACCAGTTAGGTATAGAGATGAAGATAGCTACATTTATAGTGTAGAGTGTCCGCAGGTAATAGCTGAACAAGTGAAAGAGAAGTACGGTACGTTACGCTTTTACTATCGTTTAGAGTATAATGCGGATATTAAATACCTGTTAGAAACTAAAAAATATCCGCATTTGATAAACTTGAATACAGCTTTTCATAATTATGTTGATGGAGTGATACGTTACGCTGAAGTAGTAACGGAAAAGAAAAATGAACAAAAAACAGATAGTTACTACAACTGAAGAGTGGTTAAAGTTACCTCGTTCTGAAAGGGTACCTCGTAAGTGGTACTGGCCTACAGGTTGGTATGAGGCTCCTTTCGCTATGATGATAAATGACTGGAACAATTGGGAAAAGCATATCAAGAAAGAATACCCTATTCAGTATTGGTTAAAAGAGAGCTTTCAATATACATTTAGACGTTACTACCGTACTATTAAAGGATTAAAGCGCTATATTATTAATCCTCGCCGTAGAATGCGCAATGCTGTATTCTCTGTACAGTATATGGACTTAGTTGAACTTGTACCGCACTTTCATTTTCAAGCTATTATTGAGTTTGTAGAAGTAGAAAAGACATTTGAAGTTACAGATTGGTCTGAGGAAGGAGTATCTGAAAAAGGAAAAAAGCTTAAAGGGTTATACAACTATGTTAAGTACGAGCGCCCGTTCTTATTAGAGAAGCTTAATACGGCTTATGAACAAATAGAAATAACTACTGAGTATGATTTAAATCGTTATAATGAAGTAGATACTATATCTAAAGAGATTAAAAATAAAGATACAGAACTATGCATTTGGGTAATACAAAATAGAGATTATTTATGGACATAATATGCACCACTTAATTAATATATTTTTTATAATTGTGTTTGGTATAGCAATACTATTAGCTATTATATTTTTTATAATGTTTGGTTGGAACTCTATGTTAAAAAAGTTAAGAGATGATGGTTTTTTTGATTAAACAGTTGACTTTATGGTTAAAAGTTACCATAATAACAACATGAAACCCATTAAACAAATACCAAATAGCGAATTGTATTTTAACTTACGTCAACTTAGCGAAGTAGCTAAGGTAGTAGCATATGCTAGAGATGAATATGAAGCAGAATACTTTACTATTAACTACTTGCGTCCTATTTTAGAGAAAACTGAAAAATTATTAAATAATGAGCAACAGGTTGATTGATTACTGGAGTAAGTCATCTGAAGAAGCCTTTGGTAATGCCGGTAAAGTAGGAGATGATACTGAACTTAAAGTAGTTAGCTATTTTACTAACCTAGGTTACAAAGTAACACACTATCCAAGTCAGCAAGAAAAGCAAATAAGCGGTGTAGATATGGTAGTGCATGGTAGTAAAAAGGATATGCTTATAGACGTAAAGGGCAATGTTAATATAGAAGAAAATAATAGAGGGGCATTTATAATAGAAGTTGAAGAAGATGGGTGGTTGTTTAATTCAAAAAAGGTAAGCGATATTTTAATACATGTAAACCATACAACTAATATTGAAATATTAATTCAATACAATAGGTTGCCAATGATGGAATACATTATTAATAATAAAAGCAATATTAAAACAAAGATAATAGATGGTACAAAAATAGCTTATTTTGGTGGCAATCTTTATTGGAATAACAAAGTGCCAGATTTTGTAAGGGTAGTAGATTGGCGTAGAAATAGCTAATAGTAATAATAAGTATAGGTATGCGCAAATATATTAAACCTGCCCTGTATGTTGCCGTGTTTGGAACATTTGTATTCGCACTTACTGGTTGTGCTTCTGTTTCCCCTAAAGTAGTAATAGATGGTGTGTTAGGTCGCTATCCACATTTTGATTCTAATGAATATAATAGAGCAGTTAATGTAGAGATAGAAGCTAAAAACTTAGCTAAAGACCCCGCTAGTGTTGGTATACTCATATCTGATGTAGATAACTTAAGACTATATGTAGCGGGACGTCCTTATAATGAACGTATTATTAAAGAGATTGACTTATTAGAAAAAGTAACTAAAGAGTTACAAGTACGTTTGGAGAAAGGTAAACCATCACCAGCTTATATCACTAACAAATGCGATGATATTGTTGAACTATCAGACAATATTCGCAAATCAATTGGTGTAGAAAAACTATAAATATTTTAATCTATGGCAACAACAAAATCATTACTCAAACAATTAGATCCATTTAGCGATAACGCTAATAGCGCTATTGCTGAAGCAGCTACTAAGGTAGCTAAATACGCAGCTCAAGTACAATCAGGAGACATTACTCTTGATGAGTTTAAAGAACTCTCTTCTGACTTAGAAGCTCTTAAAGAGTCTGCTACAGAAGCTGGCGAAGTAGCAGATGTACAAACAGTAAATGAGATTTTTAATGGTTTAGTACAGGTATTGAGTAAGGTTTAATAGTGGACCATTTAAACGAAGGGGTTAGTGATTACCTGGCTGTAATGCAAAACCAGGGCGCTAAAGCTGCATACAAATCAGCTGAAGCTAATCCTAATTCGGATATGAGTATGCTATACAAAGAGCTTATAGAGTATTATAAGCTCAATCAAGCCAAAGCACGCTCTATATTAAATGATAACCCTAATAAGCAATTCCATTCTAATGAACATAGAATGCATTATCAGTGTGCGGATATAGCTATAAACGGATACTCTAAACCTACTACTAACGTTAACAGTTCATTACCAGTTGACATGAATAGAGCAACGGAAATGGATAAACTTAATAGAGCTGGGTGGAAACCATTAAATGAACAATCTAGCGGTCCACAGCTACTTAATGGTTAACTAAGGTCAGGCGCTGGTTTTTGCCTTATATAGTATACTTCTTTCTGCCATACGTAATCCCCGGTAAGAGTGCCTACAAGCGTATCATATGTAGAACTTAATGATATGTAATCACTTAATGCTAATAAAGTGCTAGGCACAGCTGATACATTTCCGGTTCTAGTAAAGTAACCATACGAACCAATACCGCTATCTATTACAAATGATTCTCTTAAAACTACACTATATATAGGTGGTACACGTCCGTATTTAATACGTTCCGATTGATCGTATAGATATCCAGATAAAGGACTAACAGCGGATAGAGAAGGATCCCACAATGTTATATCATTAAAGCTGTTGCCACTTACAGCAGGACCATAAAAATAGTTTGTCTGATAAAGAAAATTATAAGCTGATAATGGTACTTGAGGAGGAACACTCATATGTTTATTTAGTTATTACTCAGCAAAAAGCCTGTTTAACACCACATAAAAGATAAATATTATAACAATGCGTAACACATATAAAATATTAGCAGAGAAGTATATGACAGCTGTCGATACAGATCAAACAGATTTAGAGCAAGAGAACAACGGCGCTGATTTGCAACCTAATGCAGGAGTTGCTGCACCAGGCGCTGGTGCTCAACTTGAAACAGAATGCTGGTACGATGCAGAAGGCAATGAAGATGTAAAAGGTTGTTACGATGCATATGGTCATTATCATCCAGATCGTCAACAAGACTATACTGGTTTTGATACAAAACGCAAAGAAGATCTTCCTTTAGTAAAGGCTATTAATGAAGCTCGTAAAAAGAAACCTGTTAAAAAAGAAGAAGGTAAAGCAGATAAGAAGCCTTTTGAAAAGAACAAATTTATTAACAAGCTACACAAAGCTGATGATAGGTGGAAGGGGTTAGCTAAAGAGTCTCCAGCTTCTCCAGCACCTGCTAAACCTACTACAAAACCTGGAACCCCTACAAAACCTTCTACCCCTGGTACACCTTCTCCAACAAAAGATCCTTTCTTTCCAAAACCAGGCCAGTCTCCAAGACCAAAGGCTGAGTCAGAAGGCAATCCAGATTTAACACGCTTTGTAGCTAAACGTACACACTACAGACAATAATGAAACCTACTCAAGAAGCATTAGAGCCAGGGGAACATGGCCATTTGTGGCACCCTAGTAAACAAAGAATCTACGCCAATTTACATGATGTAGAAAAATTGTTTCCTAATTTGGGACCTGAAGCCCATCGTTATCTTGAAACAGTTACAAGTGAATCTTATAGGAAAGCTATAGAGAGATTACAGCACTATACAGGTAAGAACCCAAGACAAATTAATTTACCTTCAATGATGGCTAGTGCAGTGCAAGCTCTTGATAAAGTAACAGAACTACAAAGAGGTCACGAACAAGAACTAGAAAAGTTAGCACTTGATATTGTTCTTAATTTACCTGAATTTAAAGTATTTAAAAAATGGAAAGAGGCAGGACATCTTAAGTTTGATGTAAGACTTATTAATTCTAACTTAGACAATGCTATTGCTAGTCAAGATGAAAACGACGAAGAAGAACAAGCACCAGAAAATGAACTAGCACCAGAAGAACAAGCTGATTTAGCTTTAGCAGATGCTATTAAAGATGCTAGTGATGGTGCTTTAAAACGCAAATTTGCTAATATGTTAACACAAGGTAATGCAGTTAACAAGCTTTATTTGTTTCAATTAGCTAATGCTGAATTAGATAGAATTGACCCAAATTTATCTAAACTTTACGGTTTAATATCAATTATTGTACAAACCAGTTATTATGCGCTACCTCATATGGCTTTTACTGGTGCAGTTAAAGAAGCTGCAGTAGGCTCTGAAGAAGTTATACCTGATGAAGATGGGTACACTATTATAGCATTATCTCCATACTTTCCTTATCTTATTCATGAAATAGTTAAGGGATGTTGGGACTTACTCTCTGTAGATGTTACCTCTAATGAGGAATTAGGCAAAGAAACTTTAGATGATGAGGTAATGGATATAATGTCCGGTCCGCAACTATATACAAACTTAGCTAAACTTGTACCAAACAAAGAACTTGAATACCTTCCTTACGTATATAGACTTTTACTTAAACAAAATCCTAATACAATAAAAGAAGTACTAGCCGGTGGTGGTAAAGCTCAAACTATTATTAATCGTCTGTTAAGTCAAGCTAAAGAAACTATTTCGGCTCATGAACAACCATCCGAGGAACCTTGGACTGATACGTACGGAGATAACGATGAAGAAAACCCTGTATAAGGTTTTAGCAGAAAAGTACAATGTCGTTTTAGAAAACGAAACACCAGAAGATGATAGTCTTTTTGCGGGGTTAAATGATTTTAAATGGCATGAAATACTTAACGGTGGATGGCCTTTAAGTTCTCTATCCCCTGAAGACAAAAAGGAGTTTTATAGTCATTTTTTAAATATAAATTTTTCAGGTGAAAGTAATAATACTACTGAAGAATATGTTAATATATTAAAAAAAGTAAAACCACGCGGCCCACTAGCTTATGAAATAATGATGGACAAAGGAGAGCTTGTTAGCATGCCTTATAATAAAAACTGGGCGAAAGGAATTAAATGCTACCCATTTGATCTTCCTACAGCTTTTGAAAAAAATATACTCTCAACTCCAACTAAAAAAAATATATTACGTTTGAGTGGAGGGGGTGTTATTTTTACCAAAGTATGTGTATGGCTCGGGTATAAGCCTTCCGAAGGAGAAACACCTCGTTACTCTTTTATTGTGGTTGGCACTCTTAATGGAAAACCAATTTTGTTTTGCCGTAGAGAGTATGCATCGCAACAGGCAGGGCAAACCGTAATTTATACTCCTAAAGGTATTGTTCCTGCATCGTACTTTTTATCTGACAACGGTTAGGATTTAGAGACTATTAAAAGACAACTAAAATTTATAGATTAAACATTACCTGCATTTTGAGATTGTTTTATTGCTGTCGCGGCCTTACCACTACCTCTTGCAACATCTAATAAATAATTACACCAATGTTTGTAAGTGTTTTCTTTTCTAGAGTTTTTTATGGTAGGTTCATCTAATAACGGTTCTACTGCAGCTGGGCTATTTTTACCTAGCTTTTTCATAAGTTCAAGCGTTTTATAAACTCTTTCTCTAGCCTTAACTTTATAGCCTGGATCAGCAAATATATAAACCAACTTTTCCAACATTTTCATATAGTTTTTGTCTTCTTGATTTGGAGCTCTCTGATTGATATATGTATGTTGTAATATAGCGTCTAGCTTTGCATAATCTTCTGAATATATTAGTTTACCGGTTCTAATGTACTGTCTTTTTACATTATAATTAGTATAGGTTTTAAAAGTATCTGGATTAGCATTACCTGTTAATAATTGTCTTATTTGTTCGTCTTCACTAAAAGGGACAAATTGAAATAAGTGTTCTAAGCCTTGTAGTTTAGGTTGTAATTTTACTATTTCGTCCCATGTTATCCAGTTATAACCTTCTCTATTGTCAAAACTAGTTACCATGTATTTACCATCTTTAGTTTTTGATGGTTCAGATTCAGGCGCTGGTACGTGTATTACAAAGAACCACCATTTATCATTTACATTTCTATCATAATCTGCAACAAAGTATGCACTTTTTTGTACCTCACCAAAATTACCCGTGCGGTAGTCCCAAAAATGTTGCCCTGGAGAATTAGGTTCTACTGATGTACACCAGCTAGGTATTTTAGGTTTATCATCTTTTCTGTTTTTTATAACAAAGTTTCTTAATATGTAACACTCGCCTTCATTAGCTCCGTGAAATATTTGTAAATTATTTTCATCGTATACAATTGAAGTGTTTGTATCACTTGTTTGAATTTTTTTAATAGCTTCTTTTTCAGATGGGTCTAGAAATTGATGTACAACAAGTTCCAGGTTCTTCCAACTATAAAATTCTATTTGTAAAGGATTTTTGTATAATTTTTCAATACGTTCCTTTTCTTTATTATAAAACTGTAAAGCAGCTTTATGAGCAGGCTGTAGTTCCTCTCTAGGCGTGTTCTTTATAATTTCTATATTTCCTAAGTCTTCTTGAGATAATTCAGGATTGATAGCGCCTGGTTGTTGTTCTCCTAACGGCTTACGGCCTTCCTCAATTGCTTCCCTAACAATTTGAGTAATTCTTTCTTTAGAGGGACCGTTTTTAAGTTGATCAAAACGTTTTATTCTTGCAACAATTACTTCTTCTCGAATATATCTACCAGCTTGTTTAGCAAGTCTTTGGGTCTGAGCCTTTAAAAATCCTTCACTGTATTCGTTAAGAATTATACTATGTTCATACAAAGAAATTAACTTACTATTGTTCATTGATAGATACTATACTTACATAAATATATTATAATGAAACAAGACCCATACAAAATACTATCAGAAAGATATAGTCTAGTATTTGAAGAGGATGACATCAATGATACTGAAGATAATTCGGATTTGTTTAAAGGGCTTGAGAAATTTAGTGATGAACAAGAAAAACAAGAGTGGATGCATGGCAACATTCCTTTAAAGGATCTGCCTGTAGAAAAGCGTAAAAAATATTTTCGTGGCACAGACTTGTTTGATGATAGTATTCCAATAATAAAAAGGTACCTATCTTGGAAACGAAACAGCGGTAAAGTAAGGGATGCTTATAAAGTGCCTGGTACAGTAATTGTTAAAGATGTTGAAAAATGGGATTACGAAGGCAGAACATTATATGGAGGTGAAGTTTATTATAAAAACCCAGAGATTGTTTGGAGAATGCCATACAACGAAGCAAAAGACAATAGATACGTTGTTTCCCCTATTATTGTAGCTAAAGCAAAAAAATATGATGTACTTGGCATTGTTTTCACTTATATTGACATACCAGCAAATAAATTCGGAGGCCCTTCTTGTTATATACATGGCAAGACAGCTACAGATGTACCATTAAAACTATCTCCGTCCGGTAGAACTTATTTAGTAGTTGGAAAAGATAACCCTCCTGTTACATTTACCTTAATTTAATTGGCTAACATGAAAGATTTATATCCATCTTTATCTAGAAAATATGGTTTCATTAAAGAAAATGAAAATGAAAACCTCTTTAAAGGACTGGATGCTTTTGCTAATAAAGAAAAGAAAATAGTAGATGCGTGTAAAAAAACTGAAACAGCCTTAATAGAACTTGATAACCTTTTAACTGAAGCTCAAGAAAGATGCGAAATGGAAAAAGATTATACTGAGTTGAATGAAATTTTTAATACTCAATATGATGAAAATAGCACTTTAGGAGAACATATAAATAAACTTTATGAAATCCTAACCCCTATTGTCCAAGCTAAAGAGCATGCAAATTTAACAAGTAAACAAAACCAACATGACTGATAATTTAACAAGCAAATACAATTTAATAGCAGAACAGTATAGAATGGTAGGAGAAGAAGAATCTCAAGAGCCATCTGAATTAACTCAACCAACTGATAACGGGGATGTGCAAGCAGGTCTAGAAAATTTTGTACAATATGAAGCAAGAATGATTGAAAAAGGTAAAGAATTGATAAAAGCTTATAATGATATGAAATCCGCTTATATGGTTTTACAAAAACTCGAACAGGATCTAGATTTTAATGTTTTTATAGGAAAACTTGTCGCCCAATACCAGCAAGAAAATAATAATAGTTTATCTCCTGAAGAATATGAAATAGTTGATACAGCAGAATGGGTTAATCCACTACATATGCCTGATGTGTTTTCAGGAGTAATATTTACCGGGTTTGAAAATTTAGAAGATGAGGTTTAATGAAAACAAATCCGTATAAAATTTTAGCTAAAAAGTATCAAGGATTATCTGAAAATGAACACGATGATCTAGAAATAGGCTTGCAAGGATTTGTTAACAAGCACGCAGAAGATGAACGCGTAATTAAAGAGTATTATGACAACATACAAACTTTTTGGAAAAGCTGGCATGCAGTAAGAGAGCTTTCTAAAAACGAAGCAGTTGTAAAACACTACAAAGAGTTATTAGAAAAAGAAAATAACGATGAAGGAAGTTTAACAGAAGAAGAGCACAAATGGTTGTATGCATGCTTTGACGTTTCTTCGGATAATATAAGAGAAATTAGTAAACAATCCGATTTAATGCCAGGTTAAACCTACTTTTATTAGCAATATATCCAAATAACACCTAGTATATCCAAATATAACACTTATAATAATATAACTCTCACTGTGAATACAGTATATACAAGTAACCAATGAAGATCCCTAAGCAAACACTACTAGAAAAATACAATAACCTAGAAGTTAGGTCACCTTCTATTCAAATTGAGTCTGAGGGCAACGAGGATTTGTATAACGGGTTGGATGCTTTTGCTAAAATACAAACGGATAGGTTAATAACAAAAAAACATTTTACCAAGCTTTATAATTCTGGCAACTATGATAAAATGTTTGCATATATTTTTGTTAAGTTAAAAGAGCTGGGTATACCACCTTCGTATATATTACGTATAAACATTCTAGAGATGTACCACAACGAAGACTCAGAAGGTAACCCGCTTGAAAATAGTATACAGGGATTTTCTGACTGGGATGAAAAGTATACCCCGGGGGATGTATTATTATGGAAATTAGACGAAATTAAAGAAGATTATGATAACGGTACAATAAAGGACATGTACTATTGGTGTGATAGTTATTTAGTGAGTCCGGAATGGGAAGATTATGACAACGTTCCAGTTATAAGAGATGCTATAAACGCAACTATTAAACAAGCTGAAGAAGAAGAACACATACCCAATGCATAAGAATTTCAAAGAAAAATACAAAGCTGTTTATGAGGACAATAGCGGAGATGACCTAGAATCGGGTCTAGAAAGCTTTTTATATAATAGCTTAACGGATGAATATATGGACGATATATGTTCTTATATGCAAGGAGAACGTTTAGCATATAGTATTGTAGATGATAAAACCGGTAAGGTAATATATCCAGCTCATACTTTATTAAATAAAGAACGTATTAGAAACTTAATTTATAGATATATTAAAGGCAATATTTTTCATTTAGCATTAGACAAAACAAATAACAATAGTCAGAGTCCCACAGACAACTTAGATCTTAGTAATAAAAACCTTAGAAACATATTCTGGCAATATGTTCCTCGAGAGAAATTAAATGAAACCAATGTTGAATATAACGGGGAAGACCTAGCTTTAGGTCTATCTAAGTTTGCAGAAACGTTTCCAGCTAAAAACAATCCTGAAGCAGAACTAACAGAAACGTCTGAGCAAGCTGATAATTATACACCTCTTAATGAAGCTGTTCTTAATTGGGGTCAAAGACGGGTTAACATGCCTGGAGATGTTGATTATAAACCAAAAAACGAAGTAAAATATATAACCAAAGTTCCAGGTAAACATAGTGAAGAAGTTAAAAACAAAATTATTTCTTTAGGTAAAGAGGTAAATGAGTTAGGTGAAAGAAAATATAGTAATGAAGATATAGCAAGCATGCTAGGTGTTAAGATACACCCGGCTGTAGTTGAACGCGTGCTTAGAGAAGTAAAAATTAAACCTAAAAAGGTTATTCGTAGAAAAGCTAAAAAGCAAGAACAAATAAAAAAGATTATTGAATTAGGTACTGCTAAAGACAAAAACGGTAAGAGGTTATACTCTGATGCAGACATAGCAGCTCATCCTGATATCGATAAAGTTAGCAAACAAGCAGTCTATCTTATATTAAAAAACGCTAATGTGTGGCAAAAGAACCCTCGTAAGGTGAAAGAGCCTGAAGTAGTAGCGCCTAAAAAGTTTAAACAAATTAGTAAAATACCTGAAAAAATTGAAAAGGTATTGTTTTTAGCCTCTCAAGTTGATGAGAACGGTAAAAGGCTAAACAACAACATTAAAATAGGTGAAATAATGGGCTGCAGTAATATAACTGTTGCAAACATTTTATCAGCTAACGCAGATAAAATACCTTCAGTTGCTGTTACAAAGAGAGCAGAACCAGAAGCAACACCTCATAAAATACTTAAAATAAAGGGGCCTCTTTCAAGCAAAGAAGTAAAGCAAGTTGAATATTTACGTAATGCAAAGCACATGTCGGCCGGTGAAATAGCTGACGTAATGAATAGAAACATTTCTAATATTGTCGCTGTTATAAATGCGCATGGTTTTCATTTTAAAAGAGGTCGTAAGAGTAAAAAAGAACTTAGTGCTCAAACACAACCTAAACCGTCGGTACAGTCCGGCGGTAATGTAGAGAATAGTGCTAAGTTTAATTATGTGAAGTCTATTTTTCCAGGAGAATCTAAAGAAATTATTCTTAAGATGCTACCAGGCTTTAAAGACGATGTTGATTATAGCAAGTTAATTAAAAAGAGTTAAGCCTTTTTAAATACGCCTCTCCACATTGCTGTGGTACCTCTTGCACCGCCTGCATAAGCGTTTACATGTATAGGTATTAATTTAATACCTTTTGCTTTAGCTCTCATTACAATTTGATTCTTATACTCTTGAGATAAAAATGCTTTATCATCCATACCAGATGCTTTAAATCTATCCATTATATCTTTATAATATGATGGACGTTGAACCTTAAGAGAGTTAAATAAGGTGTGTTCATACGGCATAGAAGATTTTAATGTAAATGTAGCACACACAATACCACCAGTCTTTGTTATTTTAGCTGCTTCATTAACATAATCAAAACTACTTATATCTGTACCTATATCTTCATCCCGAGTCATATTAGTTGAATAAGGTATACCCAAATAATCTAAATCTATTATATCAAATCCTTCTGCTGGTAATGGGTATCGCATATTCTCTAAACCAAAGTCTGTACCATTGACTAGTTCAAATTCAACTCCTTCAGGGTTATGTATAATGTCGTCAATATTTTGTCCTTTAGTAGCAACTAAACTTACAATTTGAGATCCAAACTTGCTTATTTCTTCTGCATTAAAGAATACCTTGGCAGCATTCCAATCCGTACCATAAGATACAATAGTGGTATTTTTGTTTAAGTATTGAGATAAAGATAGTTCATATTCATACTCTGCAGGTAAACCTAAAATGTTTACTTGCTTCTGTTTGTCAAACATTTTAATTATGTCTTGATCTTGCAATACTTCAAACTCTGTTTCTCTATTCTCAAGTTTGCCTGTTATTTTTTTGAAAATCGTTTCTGGCCCCATTCTTAAATGTCTAGGCACATATACCTCTCCTAATTCAACTGCATAGCCCTCGTAAGGCTGTAGATAACCATAAGGTATCCATTTATTAACGCCTGGTTTAGCTGTATAAACAACAAGCTTATCCTCTTCTATTTTACCGTAAATTACATCCCCTCTTTCAAACTCTGTCCATTCCGGCGTTTTACTAATAATATATGGTCTTACTGCTTCTGGATGTTGTGTTAATATTTCTTTCTTTTTTCTTTCCGGTACAGTTAATCCTGTCCTCATTGTAGCCCAAGCCTTTATAGCATCAAGCCCTCGATCGGGTTTAACCTTAATATCTTCAGGTTTTTCCTCTTTTTTTTCTTTGGCAAAGAACTGTTTAAATAATAAAGACATTTTTTGTATTGATACTTATAAAGAAAGCACTATAAAGTAAATATATAAGTGCGTAATCAATACAAGATTTTATCAGAAAAATATCAAGCTTTATCCGAAAATAAAGGAGAGGATTTATTTACAGGTTTGCAGACCTTTATAGATTCCGTATTTATACCTGGTCAACTATGTACCATAAAAAGAAATAAGTTTGATAATAGAGTTTATTATGTTGTTGTTAAAGGCGAAGAAGAAGAATACATGCCAAACCATACAAATGTAAATAACCCGCCTTATAATGTACTTATTTTACATGATAGACAAGGGAATCATATAACAACAAACAACACTTTTATTAGAAAAAAAGAATTAACCCCAGTCAAACCTGATATTGTGTTAACCGGAGAAGAAATAAAAGAGTTACGAGATGGAGTTTTGCCTAAAAAAATACAACATTTAAGATCTGATATAATTAACAATGATATAATTGATGTAAAACCAACAAACAATTTAAAAGAAGATGAAGGAGAAGAATTACATGCTGGTTTACAAAAATTTGCAGACGAAGAAGAAAATGTAAAACGTTTGATGAAATCTTACGTAGAAACTTACCATGCTTTTATTAAATGTATAAAGGATTTAGAAAAAGCAGCTGATAATGAATCACTATCAAATAAGTGGTATGAAATAGCAGATATTGTTTATAATCAAAACGTGTACTTAACCGATTTACCACAAGAAGATCGAGAATTTTTTGATGCTTGTAATAATTTAGATGAAGAAACTTTAGATGAGTATGAATTTGACCCGATGTCGCCTAAGGATTATGCATGAGAAACCAGTACAAAATTTTAGCTGAAAAATATAGTTTAGTTAAAGAAGATAATAGTGGCGACCTAGAAAGCGGTTTGCAACATTTTATTAGCAATCAAGATCAAAAAGAAGAAGCTTTAAGAAAAATAGAACAAAGAGAATGGGAACTATACCCAGATAAGATAGAATTTGAAACAGGTAGCCCTGCAGTTAAAGTTCCTGGTAGTGATGTTCCTTATTTTATATTCGTTAATTTTGATTACCGTATGGAAGCTGTCGATCATAGACAAAGAGGGCCAAACTCTCCTGGAGAAGATTACATTGTTCATATGCCTAGTGATGTACTTGAAATTGTAGCATTTCAACCAGAAACACCTGATGAGTACATAGATAATAAATCTTTAGAAACCAGCTCTTTTATAACTAATCCTGTTATAATAAAAGAATTAAAAAAGGTTGCCCTACAAATAATGAGAGAGTGGGCAGAAAAAAATGTAAAAGGTTATTGGGATTAAGCTTGACTTATTAGAGCGTGCGTTTACAATATAACGCATGAAAGATTATCTTCGGTATTTGGTTGATGAAGGTTTTGTAGCAATACATTACAATTACAAGCAAGATGGAACTATAGAGGGTAAAATATCTACATTAAAAGATTTTGAACCCACGTATATAGAGGTAGATAGCGATAAATCTGATTTGTTATGGAAGAAATATGGTAAGAATTATCTTTATAAGCCTACACCTCAATTCTTTAAAGCATATGGTAAGTTTTGTGCTGATCATCAGGAAACAGCATTTGCGAGTAGAATTTGGATACAAGAAACGAAAGAGGCTGTTGCTTACTATAAGTAATTAAGTGAGCTTTAAGCAATACTTTAACGAAGCAGGTACAAGCGCCATGGCTAAATGGTGGGATAATTTAAAACAAAGTAATCCCCAGCTTTATACCAAACGCAGAGAAGAGTATAAAGCTAAAATGCGGGAGTACAATAGAAAAAAATTAGACGCCTTAAAACCAGACAGAAAAAGAAAACCAGAAAGTCCTTCCGGGCTTGTACATCCTCCAGTACCTAGAACCATACAAAGCGCTCAGTGGTGGAGAGATTTAAAAGCGCAAAAACCAGAAGAATTTGCTAGAAGAAAAGCTATCATAGCTCAGAGGGTTAGAGAAAGAAGAGCACTTGCTAAAAAAGTACATTTAAAAGAATAAGAAACCAATATCGTTACGTAAATTAATTTATATGCTTACTCTTAATGATTGGAAAAAAATGCCACCAGACCATTATACGGATTTTAAAGGCCGTAGAATGCAAGTAAAAGATGTTGTTGCATTTTTAGAAGATGAAATGAAGAGAGTGGATGCTCTGTTAAAGAGAGCTCAAAAAGATAAAGAAATCACAGATATAAAGTAAATAACTACATTGAACAATCCTTATAAAAGTTTAAGAAGTAAATACGAACTCGTCAAAGAAGACGAGGGAGATGATCTTATGAAGGGGTTAGAAATGTTCTCTACACACTTTACAGAAGAAGAACTATTAATAGAGCTTGTAAAAAGGTATATAATAGAGGATTATAATTATGTACCAAAAACAGATAACATAACTAATCTACTTGAAATAGCTTATGAGTTTGAACATAATAATTATGTAAGTTGGAATGCAACTACAGATGATAGTATAGATGAAGACGAATACGGGTCAGACATTATTGTACCTATTTTAATTAAATGTTTAGATAATTTTGCTAAAACCCACAATATAAATTTAAGAAAAGCATACATTTATAATGAAGTATGGAAAGCATTATATCATTTAGATGAACAAGCAGTACAGGAAAATGAAGGAGATGACTTAGAAGCAGGCTTACAGCAGTTTGCAGACAAGTACAGTAAAACCACCATTATAGAAACAGCAATAAACGATATATTGCGTTCTTCAGGTCATCCCTACAAACCTAACAAGTCCTTAAAAGCAAATTTTATACAAGGATGCTATGACCAAGCCGTAGAAGAAGCATTTTATAATTTTACCGATAATCCAGAAGTTTCAAAAGAGTTAGAAGATGGAACTATAGATGATGACGATCTAAAAAGTATGGCTGAAGATGCCGTTCGGGATATAGATATGTCAGAATATGCTGCAGAACGATTAGAATATGAATTAGCACGTTCCGAACAGGGAGAATTTGTAACGCTAAAAGACATACGAGAGTATTTAGAGGGTAGTGTGGAAGAGTTTTTAAATGAAATTAATAGCATTATATAAAGCTATTACCTATCGTTTGTTGGGTAGTATGTCTACGTTTGTGATAAGTTGGTTTATGACTAAAAGTATTAAAATATCATTAGGTATATCGGTATTAGAGTTTCTAGGTAAGATCGGATTATATTATGTGCACGAAAGAATATGGGACAAGATAACAAAACAATGAAAGCTTACACAAAAATAAAAGAAGTAGTATTATATCAAGAACCAATGCCAAAATCAATTACTGGTATTATATGGTATCATGCTAAGTGGTTTGTATTAGGTGTGTTTATAGGGTTTGTGTTGGGGTGGATATTCTTATCATAAAGTGGTTTAGTTTAAATAGCAATACAATAAGTAATTGAGTGTTACCATTTAAACAGTTTTATAAAGAAGGTGGGCGTCCTAGTATAATAACACCAGAGATGAGTAAAGGAGTTATTAAGGATTACATTTTTAAAACGCCTGCAGCTGTAATATTAAAAAAATATAATATAAGTAGTAGCACACTTTATAGAATTTTTAAAGATTTTAATGTAATTAGTAACAGGCATACTGAACTTTCTCCACAAGAACAAGAAAGTATGATTAAGGATTATAAAGCTGGA
>Ga0207959_1000146_pt1 | contig 19821 bp, 33 predicted proteins | sample CryBogCBH20Aug07_FD_184609 | JGI IMG/M metagenome (GOLD analysis project Ga0207959, IMG submission 184609) | Freshwater microbial communities from Crystal Bog, Wisconsin, USA - CBH20Aug07 (SPAdes) (version 2) | ecosystem: Environmental > Aquatic > Freshwater > Lake | place: Crystal Bog... | reverse complement strand
ACTTTTTAATACATTAATTGTTGAAAAGGAGGCATTTTAAATGGAAATTGTTTGGAAAATACTTGAAATAAATGCTGAAAATGGGCTAATTACCCATGCCAAATACTTTGTAACTGCTACTGAAGATGATAAAAAGGTAGAAACTGAAGGTAATTGGTGGTTTCAAAATCCAGAAATTAAAGTGCCTTTTGAGCAAGTAACTGAACAAATGGTAGCTAATTGGATTGAGGCTGAAACCATGAAAGATGGTGTAAATATTATTACCTCAAGACTGCAAGAACAGTTAAAATCATTGGAAAAGCAAGCTGTAATTCCTCCTTGGATGCCTCAAGTTTTTACACCTAATATATAAAAATGGCTCAGACTAATTACACTCCAATAATACTGTATAACTCTGGTACTACAGGGAATACTCCATCTACTAGCAATTTAGCTAGTGGTGAATTGGCTATTAACTATACTGATGGCAAATTATTCTATAAAGATAATTCATCAACACTTCAAGTAATTGGTTGGAAAACTACTCCAACAACTGCTGGAGGAACTGGACTTACTAGCTTCACAGCAGGGGACTTGCCTTATTATGCATCTGGCTCTGCATTATCTAAACTTGGAATTGGCACAAGTGGATATGTATTAGAGTCTAATGGCTCTGCTCCTACTTGGGTAGCACAATCTACTTTGTCTGTTGGTACTGCAACTAATGCTACAAATATAGCAATTACAGATAACACAAGTTCTAGTGCAACTTGGTATCCAACAATTGTTTCAGCAACAACTGGTAATTTACCTCAAACAACTAGCTCAACAAAATTAAGTTTTGTTCCAAGTACAGGAATTTTAACTGCTACTGGATTTAGTGGTGCTCACAATGGAACTGTTGGAGCAACAACTGCAAATACTGGGGCATTTACAACACTCACAGCAAGTACATCTGTTTTATCTCCAATTGTAGGAGCAGGATCAAGTACAAATCTTTCATTACAAGCAGGTGCAACTACTTATGCAACAATTGATACTTCAGGAAATTTTTTAATTGGACTTACATCAACTGGTTATCAAAGTGCAAATGGATGTTATTACACTCCAGCATTTGGTTATTGGATTAATAATCATTTAACTGGAACTTCATCAGGAACAAGATATTTTGGCTTTGGCTATGGGGTTGCTGAAGTTGGATCTATTACTCAATCAGGAACAACTGGAGTTTTATATAACATAACTTCAGATAGAAGACTTAAAACTAATGTTGAACCATTGACAAATAGTGGTGCAATTATTGATGCTTTATTGCCTAGAAAATTTAACTGGATAACAGATAATTCTGCTGACATGGGTTTTGTTACAGATGAATATCAAACTGTATTTCCAAATGCTATTACTGGTCAACCAGATGCAAAAGACGCAAATGGTAATCCTATTTATCAAATGGGTGATTTTTCTACTTCTGCACAAATTGCAGTAATTGTTGCTGAAATTCAATCTTTAAGAGCAAGATTAAAAGTTGCAAACATACCATAGGAAATAAAAAATGACAACATTAGTGCCAAAATTTCAACAACCTTTAACTAATGCAATTAACAGAGCATTTAATCTTAAATTACAAGAATCTGTTAGTGTATTGGATTTTGGTGCTGATAATACTGGATCAACTGATTCAACAACTGCCATTCAAAATGCAATAAATAGTGGAGCAAAAAAAATATTTTTTCCACAAGGAACATACAATATTTCTAGCTCCTTATCTATTCCTGATGTTTCAGGACCATCTGCTACAAATTTTGGTTTTGAGTTATATGGAGTTTATGGTCAATCAATTATTAATGCTACAGCTGCCAATATAATTATCTTTAAGTATCCACAAACTATTAATCTTTATTTTACAAAAATACATGATTTGTATTTTACTGCATCTAATTCTGGTAATGGTAGTGCAATAGGAATAGGACAAACAACACCAACTGCTTACATTCACTTTATTGAAATAAAAGATTGTTTTTTTAGTGCTTATCTTAGATATGGAATTACTGGTGCATATTTAAATGCTGATATTATTAGAAATTCATTTGGAACAGCAAATACTCCAACTGGTTCTAATTTATTTAAACCAATTTACATGGCATCATCTGCAACTGGTGCTCATAATGTTGTTAACATTAGAGACAATGAATTTAATTCTGGAAATGATGATTATGTAATTGATTTTTATGGTGGTGATTTATTTGTTTTTGAACACAATACTTGTGAATCAAATTTAACAACCACTGGAATTGTTACAACTGGAGGTTGTGCAAGCAGTTATTACAGAAACAATTGGTTTGAAAATAATAATAATAAAACAACAAGTGGTTCTGGTATTTCAGTTATTACACCTAGAGATGGTTCTGGTTCTCTTGCATCTGTTTACCCTTATGTTGTACAAATAGATGGTAATTTTTTCTTACCTTGGAATAATACACAAGGGGCAAATGATTACATTATTAATTTAAATTATTCAACTGCAGCAACATATACATTTACAAATAATGAAGCAATTTTATATTCAAATTTAAGTATTGGAACTGCTCAAGCTAATTATCCATTGAGTTGTTCTTTTGCTTATGGTAACTATATGCCTAGCAGTCAAGTTTTAATGATTCCTAGTTCTGATGGTAGAAAACCATTTTTTGGTCAACAAGTTACTGCATACAATGGACTAATATCTAATAATTCAATTTTTATTGGCAATAATTCATTAACTTATGGTGGTGCAAAATATGGTAATTCTGCAACTGCAATACCAATAATTTATATTGTTTTGCCAATTGGTCCTTTTTCATTAACTGTTGAATTGACATCAACATCATCAGGTTATAACCCAAGTGTAAATAGTTTAGGTACATCTCAATTTGCAAAAACTTATTTTATGTTTGTAAGGGCTAATAATTCATCAAATGCTGTAATAACTGGACCATTGTCACAAAGTTTTGAAGACACTTCAAATACTGCTGGTGGAACTGATAGTGCAAGAGCAATGTCATGGTCTGCATCTTTAGGTACTGGTGGAGGATCAGGGTTAGAAACAATAAATCTAAATGCAGTTATTCAAACAACTAACAATGATACAGCAGTAATTTCTTATGAAGCTAAGTTACTATGGACTTCTGAAAATGGTTCTAACCCACAAATTAACACAGCTTAAAAATGTTAAAAATAAATATTAAGGGGGATTTATGAGTATAAATTTATCACCACTTGGGGGGGCTGGTTGGCAATTTTTTGATAACAATGGAGTACCTTTGGCTGGTGGGTTGTTATATACTTATCTTGCTGGTACGACTACATCTACTGCTACTTATACAAGTTCAAGTGGTTCAATTGCCAATTCAAATCCAATTGTTTTAGATTCATCAGGCAGACCTCCTAATGAAATTTGGTTAACTGGTGGAATATCTTATAAGTTTGTTTTACAGACTGCATCAGGTACACAAATATGGTCAATGGATAATTTGGCTGGATTACCAAGTTCAGGAGTTGAATCTTATGTAATTGCAACTGCTGGACAAACTGTATTTAGTGGTTTGACTTATACAATTGGAAATAATAGTATGAAAGTATTTGTCAATGGAAGCAAACAAATATTAGGTTCTAGTGTTCCAGGTTCTTATGTAGAAACAAATTCAACAACAATTACTTTTAATTCTCCAGGATTAAATGTTGGTGATATTGTGGAGTTTTTACAATGACAACTCCAAATGACATAATTTCAAGAGCATTAAAAGATATTGGAGCACTTGAGGCTGGTGAAGTGCCAACAGCAGATGCGGCTCAAGACGCTTTCAATATGTTGTTAAACATGCTTGACCAATGGTCAAATGAAGAAATGATGGTGTATTATCAATCTGAAATTATTTGGACGCTCACATCAGGTCAGACGCAATACACAATTGGACCAAACGGAGAAATTGGAGCGGTGTTTACGGGTTCTATATCAGGAACAACTTTAACTGTCACCTCAATCACTTCAGGGGCAATAAATCTGAATCAAACAATATCTGGTACAGGAATAACAAACGGCACTAAAATTGTTGCTTTTGGTAGTGGAGCTGGGGGTAATATCAATGAAGCTGGAACATACCAACTCAATGTAAATTACCCAACAGGAGTGTCTTCAACGACAATCAACGCTTTTTATCCAAGACCTTTAGCTATAAATTCAGGGTTTGTACGTATAGCGACTAATAGCAACGGTTATCCGATTGTGAATGGCGGTTTGGATTACCCGCTTACTGTGTTGGATTACGATAGTTATCAGTTGATCGGTCTTAAAACACTAAATGGTCCATGGCCTAAAGCGTTCTATTACCAGCCAACAGAAATTTTGGGAAATATTTTTGTATGGCCCAACCCAGCACAAGGCGAAATGCACCTTTTTGCCGACACTTTGTTTTCTCAATATACAAATTTAACTGATACGATTACATTACCACAGGGCTATAACATGGCTCTTGAATGGTGTTTGGCTGAATATCTAATGCCTTCATACGGTAAGGCTTCGCCAACACAAATACAAATGGTTCAGCAATTTGCCGCAAAAGGCAAATCTACCGTTAAACGTACAAATATGAAACCACCTAAAGTGTCAAGGTACGATGAGGTTATTACTACATCACGTTCCAAAGATGCTGGTTGGATTTTGTCGGGTGGATTCTTTAGATAAGGATGAGATATGCCTGATTTTGGTTTTGTTGGTCCATCTTATGAAGCGCCTAGTATTTACCAGGACGCTCAAGAATGTATCAACTTTTATCCTGAGATTGACCCGCTTAAACAGCCAGGCATAAGGGGCGTTGTTGCTCTTTACCCGACACCAGGCTTGACGCAAATTATTCAGCCTGAAGTTGGTCCAGTAAGGGCTATGCGTAATTTATCGGGTAATTCTATATTGCTTGTTGTAATAAATAGTTCTGTTTATTCTGTTAATACGTCTTACGTTTATACAAAAGTTGGTTCACTTACAACAAATCAAGGATTTGTTTCTATATCTGACAACATCACTACTAATAACGGTTTAACAGCTTATATAGTTGATGGTGCGAATCGTTACACATGGGTTGCTAATACAAATACATTTACTGTTTTGCCTAGTACAGATGGTCCATGGCAAGGCGCTTCAGTTGTAGACGTTTGCGACAATTACAACGTTTATAACAACGTAGGCACTAGAAATTGGGCTTGTACAGACCTTGGGTCAAGTTTGTCTACAAACGCTTATTACGGTACAAAAGATGCCGCACCTGACCCTATCATAGGCTTAATAGCAGACCATAGGCAAGTGTATTTATTGGGTCAACAAACAACGGAAGTTTGGGTTGATGTAGGCAACGTTATTACAGGCATTATTTCTTTCCCTTTTCAGCGCATACAGGGAACAATGATGCAACACGGATTGGCGGCTGTCGGTTCTATTGCTAGATTTTCCGAAATGTTTATGTTTGTTTCTAAAGACAGCCGAGGTCAAGCAATGATTGGCGTTGTTCAAGGCTATGCTTTTACCCGTCTTTCAACTCATGCTGTTGAACAAACTTTATTGAATCAAACGGTTTCAGACGCTATTGCCTATACATATCAGCTTGAAGGTCACGAATTTTATGTTGTTACATTTCCGTCTATCAACATAACTTGGGTGTATGACCTTGCTTCTCAAATGTGGCATAAATGGCTGTCTTGGGACGGTGTTCAATTTAATCGTCATCGTTCAAATTGCGGTGCGTTTTTTAACAATTCGTATTTAGTTGGTGATTACGCTAATGGAAACATTTATGCGTTAGATAATGCTAACTATACAGAAAACGGTTCAACCATTCGCAGATTAAGACGTGCGCCCCACATTACAAGTGATTTACAAAGACAATATTTTGCTGAACTACAAATTCAATTTCAGCCTGGTGTTGGTTTAGAAAACGGACAAGGGAAAAATCCTCAAGCCATGTTACGTTGGTCAAACGATGGCGGTTCAACGTACTCTAACGAACATTGGGTAAGTATTGGTGCTGTTGGAAAATATAAAAACCGTGCGATTTGGAGAAGATTGGGTTGGTCGAGAGATAGAATTTTTGAGGTTGCGATAACAGACCCTGTTAAAGCAGTTATCGTTTCAGCAAATTTAAAAGCTGAAGTTGGAGAAAATTGATGGCAACACAACCAAATTCCAACATCAACATACCACAAGGACAATTTCTCGATCAAACAACTGGAAGACCGTCTTTACCTTGGTTGTTATGGTTACAAAACCCTAGTTTTATTCAAACCACAACTGGTCAACAAACAATAAACGGAAACGAATATATAAATGGCACTTTAAACGCAATAGGCGGCATCTCAGGAGGCGTATTTTGATGGAGCTTGTACTTACCCCCAGTAGTGAATTATCATTTGATAGCGATGATTCTAAGCATCAATATGAGGTTTTTGAACAATTAGCCAAAGTGCCAAACCGTCAAGAAATTGAACAATTACAAGCCGAAATTGCCAAAATGGAGCAACCAGTATTTGATACTGAGCATTATTTCAGCGGTGGTATGTATTGTCGAAAATTACCAAGAAAAGCTGGAACGCTGATTGTTGGCAAAGTACACAAAAAAGAACATTTTTTTATGTGTGCTAAAGGTGAGATCATTGCTTGGACAGAAAAAGGGATGCGTAAATTGAGTGCGGGCGATATAATTGAATGCAAAACAGGCACAAAACGTGTTACTTTAGCATTAACAGATGCCATTGGAATTACGGTTCACATAACCGATAAAACCAATATTGATGAAATTGAAACAGACCTGATTGAGCCTGATGAATTGTCTATGTATGCTCCAGGAAACGTGTTAAAAACAAAAGTCTTAGGGAGTTGATATGTCATTTATAACTGCGGCGGCAATCGTTGGGGGCACATCGCTAGTTGGTGGATATTTAGCTAGTCAAGCTTCGAAAAGTGCGGCTAATACTGTTGCTAACGCTACACTAGCTGGTCAACAGCAAATGCAAGGTAATTTGCAAGCGCTCAGTCCAAATTACACGCCTTATCTACAAACTGGGCAACAAGGTTTATCTGAATTACAGTCTCAATTACCAAGTCTTACTCAAGGATTTGGACCACAACAATTACAAAGTAATTTAGCACCAAATTATCAGTTTATGTTAAATCAAGGTTTGGGGGCGCAATCTCAAGCAATGAATGTTGGTGGTGGAGGTTCTAACATAAACACAGCTAATACTAAATTTGCTGAAGATTACGCATCAAACGCTTATCAACAGGCTTTCAACAATTACCAAACACAACAAAGTAATATTTTCAATCGATTGGCTAGTGTTGCTGGTATTGGTTCAAACGCAGTATCGGGATTGTCTAATTTAGCAACAGGCACAGCATCTAACATTACTCAACTTGGTGTTGGTGGGGCACAAGCTACTGCGGCTGGTATTACAGGCTCGGCAAATGCAATTTCAAGCGGCATTCAAGGTGCTGGACAGGCTTACTCTAATGCTGTTACGTTACCCGCTATTTTGAACGCAATAGGATAAATTATGGCATCTTTCAATATTGACACTTCATCTATTCAAGCCAAACCACCACAAGTTGAGCAAATGAAACTCAGCGATATGCTGAACATGGCTTCAAAAGGGTATGAGCTAAAGAAAATGAAAGAGCTGTACCCAGTCATGATTGAAAAAGCTAAAGCTGAATCTGAATCGGCTCAGTCTGGCGCTTTTATGAAAAACATTGAAGCATCACAAGCATCAATTCGCAACAAAGAGCAAATGAAGCTCAATGCGTTTATGCAAGACCCAAAAAATTACATGGACGAAAATGGCGACATAGATTTGACTAAAGCCAACAAAGCTATACCAATTATTGCGCCAATGACCGGAACAGATCATTTAAGTAAATTGTCTACACTTGCTCAAAACAATACTCTTGCCAAAGACGCTAAACTTAAATTTAGTCAAAATGAAAGAGAAATTGTTGCTTCTACATATGGCGCATTGGGTCGTGCTAACGTAACAGACCCCAAAGAATACGCTAGTGCTTTAGACAATTTAGTTAAAGCATTTCCTGATAGTCCTTCAATGAAACAATATGCTGATGCGGCTAAAGGTAATTTAATGATGGTTGGAGATCATTCAAAATTACCAGCTGTTGCTATTGGAACGGCTAATCAATTGCTTACATTGCCACAACAACAAACAGCATTTACGCCTACAACAAACGTTGCAACAGTTGGCGGTCAACAAGTGCCTGTCACAACTACACCGTCTGCTACTGGGGGCGCACCTCAAGTCAACGTTGGTCAATTTGGAGGTACAACACCACAAACAAAACCACCAGCTAGTGCGCCTGGAATGCCTAAAATTGTTAATGAAGACCCAAATCTTACATACAATGGACCAGCACAACCTTTACAACTCAATCCAGTTCAAGAAAAATTATTTAACGCTGGTCAAGAAAACTTTAACAAATTACCCGCACTTCAACAACAAGCTCAAGAAGCCAAAGAATATGTGCGAGGTGCAACGAACGCTATTGAAGCGGCAAAAGGTAGTACTCTTGCTCAGAAATTGCAAGCTGGTGGTAAATACGTGTTTGAAAACCCCGAATTAGACCGATTGACTAAAAATTTGGCTGGTGTGCTTGTTTCTAATGCAAACACAATGGGCTTGAATCGTTCTGATGCGTCTTTTGCCGATGCTGAAAAATTAAGTGGTAGTGCCAAAATATCAAATGAAGCACTTAAAGATATATTGCAAAGGGCTGATGCTCAAGCAAGTGCGGCTGATAAGTTTTCTACGGCTGTTAAAAATTACCGTGAAAAGCGTGGAGAAATCAATGCTAGTATTCACGAAGGAAGATTTAAGTCAGCATGGTCTAATGCTTATGATTCAAAAATATTCCAAATGGATAACATTGCAAACTCTAATTTGCCTGACGCAGAAAAAACAGCACGCATACAAGATTTAACTAAAAATATGTCGCCAAGCGCATACACAAAATTTGTAAATGATGCCAAAACAATTCATCGTCTTGAGCAAGGAAAATACCAATGACAGACGTAGCTGATGATGTAGACGTACCTGGTCTCAAGTATTTGAAGCCTGTCGCATCTACTGCGTCAGCTACAACTGCTCCAGCTACTGAAGCGCCCCCAATTAATCCTGATTTACAAGATCGTGTTACACGGTTAAATGAGGAATGGAAAACACGCAAAGACCTCAACCCTAAAGGGTTAGATTTGCCAATAACAAGCAAATCACGCACATACGATCAAGAAAAAAAATTATATGATGCTTGGATTGCTAGTGGTAAAAAAGGTAATTTAGTCGCATTTCCTGGTACTAGCAAACACGAAAGCGGAGACGCTTTTGATTTGTTGCCAACTGTGCCCAACGAATTGTTAGACAAATACGATTTGCACAGACCGTTTGGCGCAAAAGACCCCGTACATGTTGAATTAAAACCTGGTACTGTCACGGCTCAAGCTGATGACATAGATGTTCCTGGACTTAAATATTTAACGCCTCCTAGCACGGTTACAGCACAAAAAACAGCCAAAATAACCCCGTCAATTACTTTGCCAACAACGCAAGAATTGAAAAAAACTGCTGGTGAAACAATATACAACCCTGAATGGTGGGCTAAAGACATTGCGGCAAAAGCAGACGTTGCTTATGGCGGTCTATTGGGAGCTGGACAATTTGTTGCTACACCGTTTGCTAAAGCGGCAGATTATTTGACAAATTCAACGGCTGGTACAGACGTATTGAACCGTGTAGCAGATTTTGCTAGTCATCCTGTTGGTAAAGCGATGGGCATTACTAATGACCCTGTATATCAAAAAGAAGTTGCCACAAAAATTTTGGGTACGATTGCTCAATATGCTGACAAACCAATTTCATACATTGCTGAACAGACAGGATTACCCAAAGACGAAGTGTCTTGGTACGCACAAGCGGCTGGTATCAAATTAGCACCAGTTGTCGGAAAAGCTGTCGCTGAAGGCGCTGGTAAAGTAAAAACTGCGGCTATTGAGGGCGCTGAAACTGTTGGAAAAGCTAAAGAACAAGTACAACAGCAGTTTAAAACGCTAAAAGAAACGATGAAGCCTGAAGCAAATCCAAATTTGCGTAGCATTGGTGCGGCTGAGGCTGATAAAGTTGCTGTGCGCAAAGCTAATGCTCAAGATTTGTGGGAACCAATAGACCTTGAAAGAAGTCAGTTAACCAGAGATTTTGCTGATGTAAATTGGGCAAGGGAACACGCAAAAGACCCTGTGGCTGGAAAAATGTTTCGTGATATGTATGCAGACCAAAACGCTAAAGTATCGACTAATTTCCAAAAAGCTATTAACAATACAGGCGCTGAGTTAACAGGCATTGAGCGTTCTGAACTTGGTCAAAAAATAAATTCTGTTGTTGACACATACAAAAAAGATCGTTATCAAAAAGTTAGTGATGCGTATGATGCGGCAGATGAAGCTGGTGAAACACTTCAACAAGTTTCATATCAACCTTTGATTGATTACGTTAACAACAAAAGACCAACAGTAAAAAAACAAAATCCAATTCTCAGTACGATTGAAGAAGAATTGGCTCACAACGACCCAAATAGTACTGGAACAATTAATTTGCGTCAGATGGAGGATATTCGCAAACTAATTGCTGAAGAAACAGAACAAGGTACATCTAACGGTCACCACGGCAATCAGTTGCGTAAAACCATAGATCAATTGACAGCCAACAAGGGCGGTGATTTATACAAAACAGCACGTAAACTCAATACAGATTACATGACTGAATTTGAAGACACGCCTACTGTTAAAAACATTACAGCACTAAAAAAAGGCACGGTTGATAGGGTTGTTCCATTAGAGCAGTTGCCCGAAAAACTGTTACTCAGCGCCACAAAAGATCAAGTACAACAAGTATTCAACACTTTAGCTAAAGCTGGACCAGAAGGTCAGCAAATGATAAATGAACTTAGAGGCGTTTTAGGTGAACATTTGCGTGACCAAACGTTTCAAGGCGTTAACAGGGACGTACATGGGAATTATGTTCCATCTGCGCCTAAACTTAATGCGGCATTAGAAAAGCTAGACAAAAGTGGAAAGCTGGATTTAGTGTTTGGAAAAAAAGATGCTGAACGTTTTAGGACGCTAAATGAAGTTGTACAGGATATTCGTACAGTACCTGAAGGTTCAGTCAATTATTCTGGTACTGCGGCTAATTTAAAAACAATGTTGGCTGATTTGGCTGGTTCTTATGTGGCTACAGGTGTTCCAGTACCAATATTGACTGCGGCAAAATATACTGCAAATCAATTGAAAACGCTTAGAGACGTTAACAGAGTAAAAGATTTTATTGATTTTGGAAAAACAAAATAATGGAATGGCAACAACTTATCAACATTGGTGCTTCAACATTGCTAATGGCTCTTGGCTGGTGGTGTCGTCAAATTTGGGATTCAGTACAGGCTCTCAAAAAAGACGTTCAAAAAATTGAAATTGATTTGCCAACACATTACGTTAGAAAAGTTGACATTGAACAAAGATTTGACCGTTTGGAAAACATCTTAGACAAGATATTTGACAAACTAGACAACAAAGCTGACAAATGAGGTGTTTGAATTGACCCGTTTACGCTTATTGCCGCCGCAAGTACGGCTCTCAAACTCGTTAAACAGGGTTGCGAAATGTTCCGTGAGGGTCAAGCGTATGTCAAGGACGTTGTCAAGACGGCTAAAGAAGTACAAGCAATCGGTAATGAAGTTTTGGGGTTTTGGGGCGAACTAAAAGCTATTTTCGGTTTTAAACCAAAAATAAATGAAAAAATTGCAGAAAAACCGCAAAAAATTGATTTAAAACAGTTTAAACGCAAACAAGAATTTGATGCTAATGCTGTTTATTCTCAAATTGGAAAAAACATAACGGATTTTTTTAAAGCATATAACGCATTGAAAGATCATATTGCAGAAGAGGAAGAAAAGTCTAAAACTGTATATGACCCAACAGGAGATCAAACTGAAAAAGCTGTTCAACGTGTGTTAGCGCTAAGTCAAATGGAAACGATGCAAGTAGAACTAAGGGAATATATGGTGTATCACGTTCCACCAGAACTCAAAGATTTGTACACTCGCATCAATCAGATGATTGGTACTATTCAAAATGAACAGGCGTTGGCTAGACAAGCTCAATTCAAAAAACGGAGACAAATTGAAGCTGAACAACGAGAGTTTGCTGACAAAATTTGGTTTAGGACAGCATCAACCATTGCGGTAATTTTTGTTTCAATTTACATTATGAGCTTTATGTGGGCACTAAAACAAATGACTGGGGATATGTAATTGTTATTATTTGTTTAGCATTTTTGTTTGTGTTGATATTGCCTGTAATCGGTTTTATGTACATGGACATTAGACAAGAACGAATAATGATTGCGTATGATTTGAAAAGAATTGAAAAACTAAAAAAAGAGCTAGAAAAGCAAAAGGAAACAACAAAGGAGTAATTATGGATTGGTTAAAAACAATAGCACCTACCATAGCAACAGCGCTGGGTGGTCCATTCGGTGGATTGGCTTATGAGGCTGTCTCTAAAGTGCTTGGAGTGTCTCAAGATGACGCTAAAAAGATGCTAGATGACGGCAAATTGACTGCTGACCAAATAGCATCAGTCCAGCAAGCTGAAATTGCTTTGAAAGCAAAAGCACAAGAATTGGGTTTAGATTTCGAGCAACTTGCGGTGACAGATCGAAAGTCAGCCAGGGACATGCAACAAAATACGCACTCATTTATTCCACCCGCACTCGCTATTATGGTCACGTTCGGGTTTTTTGGTATCTTGGTCGGATTGATGATGGAAACATTCAAAACATCGGACGCATTACTACTTATGTTAGGTAGTTTGGGCACAGCTTGGACTGCTATCATGTCATTTTATTTTGGTTCGTCAGCTGGTAGTCAAGCCAAAGATGCCATGTTACATAAATCAACCCCAACGGAGGAAAAATGATAAATTCCAGATCGTTAGATGAACTTTTGCCTGAAGTCAAAAAACGTGTTGAAACATTTATACAATTATGCAAAGACAATAACATTGATTTATTGGTTACTTCTACATATCGTGATAACGAAAGTCAGGAGAGCTTGTATGCCCAAGGACGAACAGAACCAGGACGAATTGTTACAAATGCTAAAAGCGGTGAGTCTTTCCATAATTATCGCTGTGCTGTTGACGTTGTGCCTCTCATTTCTGGGAAGCCTGATTGGGATGGAACTCATCCAATATGGCAAACCGTAGGACAGCTGGGAAAACAAGCTGGATTAGATTGGGCTGGTGAATGGCATTCTTTTAAAGAATTAGCTCACTTCCAATACGCGGGCGGTTTAACTATCGCAGAACTTAAATCAGGTCAAACAATAGCATAAGGAAATATCATGGCGACAAATTTTAAAATCAGCGGCAAAGAACACAAATCACCAAAATCACACTATGTTGTTTTGCGTGAACATGAAAAAGCAAATGAAAACGAAATTCACAGACTTGCGGACAAATTAAAAAAGCATGAAAGTTTACCCGCAGAAAAAGCACACGCAAATTCGCAATCTAGTGCACCTCTGCCCAACATGCGTTAGTTTTTAGACCAACCCCCAGCCCAGCAAATAAAAATTGCACCCGCAATGATCGAGAGCATTCCCAACAGAAAACCGATCAATAAAAATAAAATGGTATCAATCATTTTGGGCGTCCTTTTTTTTAGGCATAGATTCTCCTAGGGTGGATAGTACCAACCAGCTCCATCTACCAGTATTAGTAGACTAAGTGCGCATAACGGATTTATTCATCTTATACACGATACCTAGTTTTCCACCTAAGTTATATCGTGCTTTACCAGTACCTAAATCAAGTCTGGTCACAAAATCAGGGGTGTAACTGATTAGCGGTGTTTTCTCCCAAGCTGTCCATTCAGACACTCTGCTCCGTGTGGGGTACGGATGCGTCACAAAATAAAAAAGCCACTTAAAAAAGTACCTTGGTCGCACCCCCTTATTCAAGGGGCAAGATACTTCTGTAAGTGGCTTCAGCTATTGCGTGCGACGGCAACGACTTAATTATAAGCTAAATTTTTATTTTTTGAACCATTCTGGCTTTAAAAGTTGCAACTGCCATTGTCTCGCCATAGGAATCACCGTCCATTGACTGATTGCCGCTTGAGAAATACCAAGCAATTTAGCTAGTTTGGTCTGCCCACCCGCTAATTTACACAATTCTTTTTTATCCATGTTGTAATTATAAGGGTTCTTATAAGTTTTTACCAACATCAAATCAAAACATAACCCTAAACTTTACTCGGGAATATAAGTTAGCTTATAATTCTTTCACCCCCCGATTTTGGGGTCTTTTAAACTTTAGGAGAAATCTGATGGCACACGAAATCGAAACAAACAAGATTACTGGCAAAGCTGAAATCGCATTTGTTGGACAAACGCCCTGGCACGGTCTTGGTCAAGAATTAACAGCTGACGCATCAATCGACACTTGGAGCGTTGAAGCTGGTCTTAATTGGGAAGCACTCATTGCCCCAGCTGTCTACACGCCCGCACACACACAACTTCAACTCAATTCTGGTCGCAACGTTATTTATCGTAGCGATAATTACGAATCACTTGGCGTAATGACAGGACGTTACAAAATCCATCAGCCTACTGAAATATTAGATTTTTTTAACACACTTGTTCAGTCTGCTGGTTGCAAATTAGAAGTTGCTGGTTGTTTGCGTGGCGGTAAACGTATTTGGGCACTTGCTAACGTTAACAAAGAAGCCTGTGTATTGCACGATGATATGGTCAAAGGTTATTTGTTGTTGTCCACATCGTTTGACGGTTCAACAGCCACTATCGGTCAATTCACTAGCGTTCGTGTTGTGTGTAATAACACTATATCAATGGCAGACAACGAAAAAAATGTTGGTCGTGTTAAGTTGACACACGGTTCAGATTTTGATGCTAGTTTGTTGCGTTATGAGCTTGGTATTGCGGTTAGCGGATTTGAAGGAATGATGGATGACTTTAGATTTTTGGCACGCAAGTCAGTCAAAAAAGCGCAAGTTGATAAATTCTTGAAACAAATATTTCCGATGGTTCAAAACCCTTTCAAATCGGGTGAAATGAAAGAATCAAAGGGTTACAAAGCTGTTTTAGAGCTGTTTGACGGACGTGGACGTGGTTCAGATTTGCCTGGCGTAAGCGGGACAAAATGGGGCTTGTTGAACGCTGTTACTGAGTACGTTGACCATGAAGCTGGTCGTGAATCTGACTCCAGACTTGCTAATGCTTGGTTTGGAGATGGAAACCGCCTGAAATCGCATGCTAAAGAGCTGTTGATGGCGTAACTTGCAGAGGGGCTTGTCCCCTTTTTTTTAATCCCCGTAAGGGTCTTTTAGGAGCATTTATGAATGAAGATTTGAACGATACGACCAGAAAATTTCCACGCACTATGCGTGAGGCATTTCCTGAAGACGATTCCCCAATAGAACATTACGCTAACCCAAATGCTATGAACTGGGTTTTTGCTGTGGTGTATGTATTTGCTGTTGTTGTTATGTTGTTAGATTTTTTTGTTTGGAGACCGTAATGAACGGAACAGACATCATTGCAGAATTACATGAAGCGGCATTGAACACTTCAGACGACACAATCAAAGTCACTTTAAATTTGATTGATCTATATCAATTCAAAATACACGAGTTGGTAGCAATTATTCGACAACATGAGGAGTACATCAAAGAACTCCAATATGAAATTATCGCAAAGGAATCACAATGAAACACAAACACTATCACACAATTATTGATTGGGCTGAAGGTAAGCGCATCCAGCAGAAAGTTTACAACGAATGGATTGCATGTGGTAATCCGAATTGGAATGAAAATACTGAATACCGTGTTGACCCTGAACCGACACCTGATTTTGCCGTGTCAGCTAGAGTTATGTTTTCAGATTTGTACAAAGGCGTTGAATTTTCTGCCAATGGGACGCACAACGTTGAATTTTTGTTTGACGGTGAAACACATCAACTTAAAGCACTCAGGAGATTGAAAAATGATTAAAGATTTATTAGCACTCAACGTCAATGAACACACAGAAAAGAAAAACAAACTGACGTATTTATCTTGGGCTTGGGCTTGGGCTGAAGCGCTTAAGGCTGATGAAAAGGCTACATACAAAGTAGAGTTGTTTGATAACAGCGAGGGCGTGTTACAGCCTTTTATGAACATTAACGGCACTTGTATGGTTTGGGTAACAGTTACGTTGTTTGACAAGCCAATGACGTGTCAGTTGCCAGTAATGAACCATATGAATAAGGCTATTCAAAACCCTGATGCTTTTGCGGTCAACACGGCCATTATGCGTTGTATGACTAAGGCGCTAAGTTTACACGGGTTGGGTCTATACATTTACGCTGGTGAAGATTTGCCTGAAGGTGAGGAATCAGCAACAACCACCAAAGTTGACGAATCAAAGATGCTGGACTACATGGCGGCATTCGATGAAATAACTGATATGGACGGGCTGAAAAAACTTTACATTGAAGCGTATGCGTCATGTGATGGCGATACAAATTGGCAAAAACAAGTTATAGCGAAAAAAGATCAAATCAAAGGAAAACTATCATGACAATACCAATAGAGGAAATCAACAATCGCATTAGTTATGTAATGGACAATTTCAATTACCGTCAAAAATGGGATTATGAAATGTGTTTAGAAATGAGAGAGATAAAACTACAAAACAAAAATTTAAAGACAAGGCTGAAACGATTAGAGGGTCACAACAGCTTTATGTTTGATTTGATTCGAGACATTTGTGAAGTTGAAATAGGAGAATCTGATGGAAACACAGAACATGATGATATTTGATTATTTGTCTAAGGGAAAATCTTTGACAGCAATGGATGCTTTGAAAATGTTTGGTTGTTTTAGACTTGCGGCAAGAATTGCAGAGCTAAAAACAACTGGCATCGAAATCGTGTCTTCAAGGAAGCAAGTCAAAAACCAGTTTGGTAAAGACGTAATTGTGGCAGTTTATTCATTAAAGGTGAAATGATGGAACAAAGAACAGAAGAATGGTTTGCGGCAAGAATGGGCAAGGTGACAGCTAGTCGTGTCGCAGACGTGATTGCTAAGACAAAGACAGGGTACTCTACATCCCGTGAGAATTATTTGGCTCAGTTAGTTTGTGAGGTTCTTACGGGTAAACCCGCTGAATCTTTTACCAATGCGGCTATGCAATGGGGAGTAGATCAAGAGCCACTAGCACGTGCGGCTTACGAAAGTCATCAAAACGTTTTGGTTGATGAGGTTGGATTTTTGGTTCATCCAACTATATGGGAATCAGGCGCAAGTCCTGATGGATTGGTTGGAGATTTTGGGATGGTAGAAATAAAATGCCCAAATACAGCAACACACATTGATACTTTGTTAACGCAGACCGTTCCAGGCAAATACAACACACAGATGCAATGGCAGATGGCTTGTGCTGGACGTCATTGGTGCGATTTTGTGTCATTCGACCCACGTATGCCAACAGACTTACAACTGTTTGTTAAGCGTGTCGAATATGATTCTCCTTACGTAGCGATGTTGGAAAAAGAAGTAATGTCATTTTTGAATGATTTAGATAGTAAAGTAAAACAATTAAACGAACTTAAGGTAACAAAATGAGCAAAACAGTCTATGAAGTAAAAGTCGTATCAGGTAAATACACCGACAGAGAGGGAAAAGAAAAATTGCGTTACACACAAATTGGTAGCGTAATAGATACCAGAAACGGGCTTATGTTAAAACTCAGCGCATTCCCTGTAACAGACGAACATTGGAATGGCTGGGCTTATTTAAACACACCGTTGCCTAAAGATTCAGCGCCCCCAAAGCGTAATGAACAAGAGGATGACATACCGTTTTAATGTAGGGGGTACGCCCCCTTTTTAGGAGCAAACATGGATGATGCAGAATTAGTATTAAAAATACTTCAAGATTACTACGGGCACAAATGGTCTGGTGTTGAAAATTATATTTTAGCAAGACAAAAATACGCACAGGGTAAAAAATCACACGCACAGATGTATATGCACATTTTGTTATGGGCTGAACATCTTTACACAGCAAAAGAAATTATGGATTCACTCAATCGGGAGGGTTTGTATGTTAGAGACGGGCTTTGATAGATTTTGGGCGGCATGGCCAAAAAACCCACGTAAGGGAGCAAAACAAGAATGTCTCAAAAAATGGAAAAAATACTATTGTGAAACTTGTGCTGACCAAATCATAAAACACGTTGATTGGATGAAAACCACAGATCAATGGCGTAAGGATAACGGGGCGTTCATTCCCGCACCGTTGGTTTATTTGAACGGTCAGCGCTGGGACGGGGCAGAAATACCCGAAACAACTGATATTGTTCAAGATCGTGACCCGTATTTGATTAAATTGGAGGAGGAACGTAAGAAATTTGTTCCACCGCCAGAGCATATAAGAGAAAAAATACAACAACTCAGATCTAAATTATGAGACGTGGACGAATTGATGAAAACCAACGAATTATTGTGGACACATTACGCACAGCTGGTGCTACGGTTGTTTTGCTTTCAGACGTTGGTAAAGGTGTTCCTGACCTTTTGGTTGGATTCAGAGGAGTGACATTGTTAATGGAAGTGAAAGACGGTAAAAAACCACCGTCAGACCGTCAATTAACACCTGACCAACAAAGATGGCACGCAGAATGGAGAGGAGGGGCGCTTGCAATCGTAGATAGCGCTGATTCTGCTTTAAGAATGATAGGAGTAATCAAATGAAATATTTAATAGCAATTTTAATTTTAGCTGGGTGCGCTGATAACAAACCCCCAATAGTACCCGTTAAGGTAGAGCCACAAGCTCAACAGATGAGCCGCAATGAGGTTGTACAGGCTTCAATGGAATGTGAAGCTGGTAATTTAAGACCAGTACCAATCATATCTAAACGTATGGTTTCAGGAATGTACAGCGACATAGTGATTGACGTCCAATGTATGCCCAAACGTTCATCAATGTACTAGGAGACAAGAATGACTAAACAGGAAGCTATAAACATACTTTTAGATCACTTTAGTGCAGGATTTGTCCGCACAATAGAGGATGCGCTAAACAAAGAATGGGTAGGGTTGATTGATGAGGATATGAAAGATCAAAAAACTCATAATTTGGATTTTATTTTGGGTGCAAGATGGGCTGAAGAAATATTAAAGGAACGAAACAAATGACAGAACAAGATTTAATGGATGCTCATCATAGGGCTGTTGATTTCATAAGAGATAACGCTAAAGTTTACGCAAAAGCCAAATCAGAACGTGTTTACCTTGAAGAATTTAGAAAATCAAAAAAAGCGCTGTTAATGAAAGATGCTATGGAACAAGGCATACAGGCAGTCAACCAACAAGAACGGGAGGCGTACAGTCATCCCGAATATATTGAATTGCTGATGGGGCTGGGGCACGCAATCGAAGTTGAAGAGACCATAAAATGGAAAATGGAGGCGGCAAGACTCAGAGTAGAGATTTGGCGCACCGAAGAAGCCACTAATCGGGTCGTAGACAGGGCGCACACATGATACTCAAGCGAACCTATGTTAGATCAAAAAAATTGCTAGAAAACGCCCGTTGTTTGCCTTGTCAACATTGCGGTAAAGAAGATGGTACTGTGGTTGCGGCTCATACCAACTGGGGCGGGGGCAAAGGACGTGGCATTAAGGCTGACGATAATC
>Ga0207959_1000144_pt1 | contig 19933 bp, 30 predicted proteins | sample CryBogCBH20Aug07_FD_184609 | JGI IMG/M metagenome (GOLD analysis project Ga0207959, IMG submission 184609) | Freshwater microbial communities from Crystal Bog, Wisconsin, USA - CBH20Aug07 (SPAdes) (version 2) | ecosystem: Environmental > Aquatic > Freshwater > Lake | place: Crystal Bog... | reverse complement strand
GGGGCCGAACAGCTTGCCCAGGCGGGCAAAGGAGACGCCAATGCCTTGATTAGCGAGGGGCTGGGTCAGGTGGGAGAGTACCTCAAGAGCGCCCTGGTCGATCCGATGAAAGGGGCTTTCACGGCCACGGACGCCAGCAAGGAACAACTTGCCAAAGCCCGGGAGGAATCTTCCAAGAAATTCAAACACCTCGGCGGTGAGGATGAGGAGGCCATGGGATTTGGCAAAGGATCCAATAGTTTTGCCGACAGCCTCCGCAAGATCGGAGGAGGAGGGCTTGCCGGTGGTCAGGGTGATCCGTTGCTGGAAGAAAATAAACGGCAGACCGGACTTCTTCAGAAAATCGCCGACGGTTTGAAATCCCCACGGATCACCATGGCAAACGATTCGGTGATGAGATTTTCCTATCCTTGATTTTTTAACATTATGGGACTTCCTGATGGCACGATTTTGCTTGGAGAACGTCGGAGGATTGATCGAACCGGATTGAAACGAATTACAAAACGAGTTTTTTTTTCGTCGTATCAGGCTGCAATGAATGGAGCGTATCAGGAAATTGATAGAACGTATCAAAATGCTCTTTTTGTTTCGGCGACTGGATCGGGTGATGAAGCTGGAAATTGGATTGCAGAGTTTGAATACGAATCCGTAATTAATGCTTCAGACGAAAACATAGGTGAGGATATTGGATTGGTTGAAGAATTGGATTTTTCAACGCGTCAAGATCCGATTGGTTCGCATCCTGATTTCAATGCAATTATCACCGATTATCCCTGGGATGATAATCTCAAAGCATTCAAGCAACTTTTGGCAAGCGGACAACCGTCGCCTGTATACGGGACAACTGATTTTTTAAGTTTTACATGTACCTATCGACAAATCAAGACCATGAGCGATGTTCCTTCCTATATTTTTGAAAATATAGGAACGATTATTACGGATCCTCCATTTTACAAATTAACTGACCCGGCGGCTGGGGATGAAAGAACATGGCTTTACCTCGCCCCCAAGATTTCCACGCGTGGTAATTCATATCAGATTGCACAAGAATGGATGCTATCGGGATATGGTTCGGGATGGATTGAAGACATTTACGGTTCAAGTGCACTAAGTGTTTTAAGCACAAACGAGAATTAATATCAAAAAATGACTAACTTTCAAACCATTGGAGGGAGTTTTTCATTGGATCGAACGGGTTTATTTACCGGCTCGGAAAAATACGTTTTCCCGATTAATCCTGGTTCCCCCGACTTTTCAAATGCGGAAAGCTTTGCTGCATCTTACGAAGATTCCAATTTTTTTGTCGATGAAAGCGGGTGTTTTATTGTTGGAGAATACCGGTCAACTGATGCTCGGGGAATGATAACGGAAGAACTTGATTTTTCGATGAAAGAAGAACCGATCCAATCGCACCCGAATTGGAATGGCTCTTCTGGAATAGCGGCAAAATACGGGTATGATAGTTCTACTCAACAATTTCCACGCGTGATGCCGTCGACAACATCACAATCAAACATCCAAAATCCTTCTTCTACGTCGGCGTCAATGAGTAATCCTCTTTATGGAGTGACCAGTTATTTGTCAATGACTGCCATTTTTAGAAAAAACCAAACAGTTACTGATTTAGGTAGTATTGATGGGCTTTTTGATAACATTGGCAAGATTTCGGGACCTGTCTATGATTTGATTTCAATTCCTGTTTTGCCATCAAGGAATTGGTTAAAATTAGCGCCAAAGATTAATTCCCGTGCGGGCGTGTTTGAAGTATCAGAGCAGTGGCAGCTTTCAGGTGCTGGCGGGTGGAATTCCAAAATATACAAGCCAAGCATTTAATTTATTTATCAAAAAAAAGTAAGTTATGATTGTTCTTCCCCCAAAAGTCTCCCCTGGAGATGTATTTACTGCAAAGCTTTGGAATCAACTTCGTGATTGTGTGGCCGGACTGCGTCCTCAAGCTGGTTCCAATACTCGCATCACTCATACCCCGCAAGGTTTCTTAATTAGTTTTGATCCTGCTTTTTTTTCATGGAAACACCCCTTTCGATGTTCGCTCGATCAAAAACTACTCACGATTGATGTTGGGTATATAAATCAAATAGAACCCACGATTGGAGGAGTCCCGATGAGCGGGGTTGATGCTACTGGGAATTCAGTTCCAGGAGGCATTCCTAAATTAAGTTTTTCGGGGCAATATGATTCAGAAAATCGGAACTGGATTGCATTGAAAACAACTATAAAATCAGATGGTAGTATTATTAAATCCGAAATTCTTTCGATAAATGATTGGCCACCTGTTTTGGACCCTTTTATTGCCTGGCACCCGTTGGCATTGATTAAAAAAGAAAAAGGAACCCCGCAACTGTATCAGTTAACATACCATAATTTGGGTCACCAATGGATCAAGCCAACAACTGGGCTTGGAAGGCATTTTTTTTGGGCGCAATGAATTTTCGAGCTTCCCAGATCAATGGAATTTTGGAATTTCTTTCTCAAGCCCGGCCTTTGGCTGGTTCAAATTGCCAGATTAAACAAACCGTTGATGGGTATTTGATCAATGCGTTGACGGCCCGCGCTCCAATTATTCATCCTTGGATGACTACCGCCCAATGGGATTCGGTGGGTAAAAATTGGAAAATCACGGTTCGGGCAGGTTTTATCAATGGAATTGACCCTACGGTCTCAGTGTTTGACCCCAAAACCAAAATACTTGTTCCGTTTGGGCTTACGGATTTTCCCGAACTGATTGCAAATAAATTTCAAGATCTCACGGCAGCCGACGCAACGGTAAAGATTCCTGAGTTTTTTAAAAATCTCGGGGCAATGAAAGACACAAGTTTTGAAACCAATCAAAACACCGGATCTATTGCTCAAAAAGACAATCCTGTCTCAAGGCGTCGGTTGCTTTCGGTTGATATTTATGTAGCAATGGCGCGAGCCGCCGTTAATGGAACCTTGCAGGTCGAAAATAATGTTGTCAGCTATGTGCCGACGTTCAATGTTTCGGCGCTTCGACGTTACGGAACGCGAGGAAGGGTTTTGGTAACCGATAATTTAAAAACTCAACAACAAGTGAGCGCTGCGGAGCGAATTCTTGCGGCATTGCAAGGGGAAGGGTCGGTGGATACTCCAGAAGATCAAATTTTAATTTGCACGGGATATTTTTTGTCACCGGCTTCCACGGAAGAGACTGTTCAGCCTGACGGAAGTTGGAGTTTTTACGCTTCTCATCAGGTTTTCTACAACATGCTCTACGCTTCGCAAAATGTGGTAGATACGGTCAAACCGTTACCCCCGATTCCTGTGTACACTGGCCCCTATTCGGATTTTGTAAATTCGGTGACCAGCAGCGAAAACAATAATGTTAGTTCTTCTGCACAAGCTGCAATCGATAACGAATTGATGAATGTGAAAACTGCCGGAAAATTCTGGACGTGTTAATTTATGGCCAACACTACAAATAACAATATCACGACCCCGGCGCCTCCAATTCCGGCATTATTAGAAGAGCCCTGGCCGTTTAGTGTTTTGATTTTTGAACCTGCGTATTTTGGATTTCCTAAGGAAATCGATCAATCGGACATTCCTCAAAACTAGTTTTTGACATGAGTGGACAATCGTGGCCACTTCGTTCCTACTTTATAGCGATCTAACTACCCGAACCGTCAAAACCAAGGTTGGGGGTACTAATTTTACTTTTCCGACATTGACCGGGGGAGAAGCGATTTCTCTTTCACTTCGTTTTACGCAAACATCTGCGGGGGCAACAGTTGAAACTTTCCCAAATGTATCCGGGATGCGGGCAGCAATAGGAAGGAGTGATGCTTCTCCCTGGGGTGGGAATTTTAGTTTGAGAATTGGATCTGTAACGACAGGGTCGATTCCGTATTCCGTCACCGCCACGGATCTGCAATCCGCAATCAATGCTGTTCTCACGTCTGGGTTGACGTGTCAGGTTCGATCCGACAATGCGGCGTTCATTATTACTTTTAGTGACAAAGGGTTGCATACGATCGTCGGCAATTCTGATCTAGATCCCGTCAGTTTGATTAGAGTCAGAACATCTCAACTTTCTGATATTTATGAACATGAAATAACATTAGTGCAAGCGCCGTTGGCGGCAACGAATGTCTGGTCGCCAATTATTCCTCCTGCTCCAAGCGTTGTAAAAATTCAACAAGGAAGCACGGAAACCAATGGTGTCTTTACCTATCCCACCATTCAGAATCTCACGATCCCGGCAGCATTTCGTGGTTCCTATGTTTTGACTTTTGGATCATTGCAAACCACGGCGCTTTCCGTCACTTCGGGAACAACAGAAATTGCTTCTGCAATCAACGCTTTGTTCACTGGTACGGGGCAAACCGTCAGCGTGACGACATCGCAAGCTTCAGTTGCCACTATTTCGTTCGACGGCCTGGCTTTTTCTGGAATTGACCAACCTTTATTGGGGGTTTCGGTAATTTCGGCGCCTCCAGGGGATAATACACTGGTACTTGATCTCAACACCTCGGGATGTTACGAGGCGTTAAGGGTTGCTGACACCATCAGTGATCTTTACTTGGAAGTTGAGGCGGATATCTTACCCGATGGCCAAAACAGCGGTGATACGTCATTGAGGCAAACGGTCACGCTTTTCCGGCAAAAGATTTCTTTGCAACGTCCCATTAATTGGTCCGGGCTTGAGGCTGCTAGTACAATTAATTGGGCAGTTCCTCCCGGGCCTTCAAGTTACCTTTCGTATGATCCGAACCAGATCATTACAGGGCAACAATTTTATACAATTTCCATTGGGGACAATAATTCCAGCGTTTACACTATCACGCATAATCTCGGAACTCCAAACCTGCACCTGACACTTCGGAACAATGCGACCGGTGCCATTTTAGTGAATGGTTCCGACTATCACGCCATGGTCAGTTCCAACACGGTTCAACTGACATTTCCTTCCGTGGTCACTAGCGGTCAAGTCGTGGCAGTTATTTCAACAGCGGGCCCGAAAAGTGCTTTTGTGGGAGACATAAAGATCACAGCATCGCAAGTTACAGGACTCACGGATCAGCTTTCAACGATTACCAATACAGTCAATTCCGTTGCTGCAATTCTTCCGACAACAACGGCAGGAGTGGTGCAAAACCCATCGGCAACTGCCGTGACGTATCAACTTGCAATCGTCAATGAAGTTATTGGTTACCTTGGGAATGCTTCTCCGGCAGGCGCTTACGGATACCTTGACAATCAGTTTCCAAATCGTCCTGTAAGTCTGTTGAATGGGTCAGATTTTGATCGGGAGCTTTGGAATGTTCCCGTCAATAGTTCCATGTTGTCGTTGGGTCGAACTCTTTCAATCGACTGGGGTGTTACGTTACAAGCTTTGCTGGCGAATTGCGGGTTAAGCTACAACCTGGTGGTGGAAATCGGGAACTATACAGAATCTGGAGGGCTTGCCGTTACTTGGAACACGGGTTCACCTGTCTTTGTGCAACCGATTGCAATGACCAAAGATATGGTGACTCACAGTTTTGGAATTGGCATCTCTCGGGTAATGGATTCGGGTGTTTCCTCTATTCGATTGGATCAACAGCTTTATGGAATATGGTCTGGGAACAATGCGGCGGCCCCTTCAAGTGCCAATTTTGCAATTCGATGCCGTTTAATTGGGCTTTCTACGGAATCATCGCAAAGTGACCCTCGGGCATGGATTAGTTACGGACTAACGAAAAGCCTGACGGCAAGTAGCGGAGCTTCGGCGGCGCAGGCATCAATCCAGTAAAGTCATGAATCTAACTGTCATCAAAGACCCTTTAACTAACGCGGATTCGAGCGCATAAGGCATGAGTGTAAATGTAACATTTACAGGAAATACATTATTTTCCTGTTTATTCCCGACATATATATATGCTCCTGCATCTGGATCATATATTTTCGATGTAACTGCTGATGACGGCTTTGAATATTCATTAAACGGCAGTTCTTTTGGAACAAATGGATATGTCAGCAACTTTTTTACTGGAACTCTTACCCTAAATCTAAATGCTGGATACAATATATTTATAGTAAATTATCAAAATTTAAGTCCAACGGGTGCTTATTGTTCTATTAGAAAAAGGAATGCAAACATTTTATTTTATACGCCTTCTAATATTGCATCCGTCATTGGACGCAGTTTTGTATCTTGCATAGATAATGTTTCTAACTCTTCTGACTTGTCTCTTGGAGTCAGAGGACTTTTATATTATTATGGTGGAACTTATCAGGGGTCTGGAAGCATTAACACTACTTCAAGAGTTTCAACAAATCTAGGTTCTGGTTCCGGGCTAATTCCAACTCCGAGTAGTTACTTGGCAAAAGTATCAGATATTAATTTTTACTCAGAAACAGGAGGTGCTGCGGCTCCTAATCCGCCAAATAGTTTTTCTTGGTCTACTTTTTTGACCCAGACGATTACCCCGTTTGCCACGATAGCATCCAAGACGCCTGGAGCTTCATCTTTTTCAATCACGCCTCCTACTGCATCAAGCGGACTGACCGTAGCTGTTACGGTTAAAAGTGGCCCTGCAACGATCAGTGGTAACACGATTACCCTTGCTGGCACGGAGGGAACGGTCGTCCTCGCAGCCAATGAGTCTGGTAATGATGATTACGCAGCCGCCAGCGAAGTCACCACTTCGTTCACAGTTGCCAAGCTGTCCCAGACGATTACCCCGTTTGCCACGATAGCATCCAAAACGCCTGGAGCTTCATCTTTTTCAATCACGCCTCCTACCGCTTCAAGCGGTCTGACCGTAGCTGTTACGGTTAAAAGTGGCCCTGCAACGATCAGTGGTAACACGATTACCCTTACTGGCACGGAGGGAACTGTTGTCCTAGCCGCCAATCAATCGGGGAATACCCAGTACGGCGCCGCCAGCGAAGTCACCACTTCGTTCACAGTGGGAAAAATTTCGATTGGCATTTCTATTGAAAACCTCAACCAAAGTTACACGGGTCAACCGCGACCCGTAACGATAACAACATATCCAACCGGTTTTAGCACAACCGTCACTTACAATGGTTCCTTAACTGTTCCTACTGATGCCGGAACCTATTCGGTTTCAGTAGTGATCAATGACACCGATCATGCAGGTTCTAGAAATGCGGTTTTATTTATTTCCCCCGCACCGGCCACAATATCGCTTTCTGGTGCCCGTTTGATTACTTACGATGAAGCACCCCATGGCCTGATTGCCACGACAAGCCCCAGTGGTCTTGCAACAGGGATCACTTACAACGGATCCTCCACAATTCCATCGAACTCGGGCACTTACAACGTCGTCGCGACCATCACGGATCCCAATTACTCCGGCTATATTTCCGATGAATTGGTCATCGTTGGACAACCGTTTTATTACAATAACGCCTCTGGAGACGGATCTCCCCTAACTCTTGCAAATTGGTGGTTAGACAGCACGCACACCAACCCAGCAACCAGCCTCCCCGCAAATACAGATAATATTTTCATAGACGGCTCTATTCGAATTGCTGGTTCTTACAATCAGACTTCCGGTGCTTTTGAAGCCACGACAATGTCTTTTTATTACGATAAAGTGATTGTGGGTAAATATTCAACTGGCACCATTATTCCAATGGTATGGCACAATGAGGGCGGTGATCCAACATTCTACGGAATTATTTGCAATTCCATCGAATTCTGGAATGGAGCTTCGATTGATCCTCAATTTGATGGTGGGTTACATAGCACGGCCGTCGTCCATTATCCTTGTTCTGCCCCTTTGGCAGGTCTTATAGCAGATGGTGGCATTTCTTATGTTGGTTACCCTTATGCGATTGCTGCAAATGCGTTGGATATCCCGATGCAAACTCTTTGGATCGATCAATCATCACACGGAACTGCGCAGTGGTCCGCTGTTCTTCCCCAGGCAACTCCAGCAATTCAGCCGTCGGTTCCTTTGGGAGCTGTTAAGGAAAGTGATGATTTCTTTTTTCAAGTTGCTTTCCATTCGGGAAACAGTTTTTTGGATCCCAAAGTCACTTCTATTTCCTGCACGTTCTTTGATTCGGCTAGTGGTTCAGTGGTGTTTTTTTGCAACCAATTTATTCCATCGGTTTCTACGCAACTCGGATCATCGGGCTATTTTTCCTACCTTTTCTATTTTCCGATCACCGGAACCGCGCTGGCTTCTTGCCTTGGATCGTTTCAATCGGGAGTGGCCGAGACCATCACCCTGATTGGCGAAGTGAAATGGCAGGAAATCAATCAAACCGGCGTTGGCCCCGGCGTGCTCATCCGCCGCAGCCAGAATTTCCCACTCACCGTGACTCGGTCGCTTAATTACCCGACAAATCTTAACCCCCAGTAAATGAACACGCTCAATAGTCTTTCGATCGATGTGGTCACCCGTGCGGTGACGGGAACTCTCCCCGATTTGGAAAAAGTGGGCGATGACCTGATTTTTCAAGTTATTTTTTCCAATGGAGGAGTTGTCAGCGATCCTGCCTTTGCAACCGATCTGAGTCCAATTTCCTTGATCTTGCTCACACTGAAAGAAACTGACACCGGTGAGATTTTGCTGCAAAGTGACGGCTGGAATCATTCCGATGGGAAGTACTACCTGCATGCATCCCTTTCGGGATCTGGTCTTGAGGGTGCCATGGGAAAAGGAAAATCGCTTTCACTCCTCGGAGAAATCCAATGGGTTCAAAACAATCCTTTTTACAATTCGGAAAATGCAAACATCGGCCCTGCAACAATTAAAACCTCAAGCAAAAACTTTATTGTCAAAATGGATTCGGCACTTAATTGACACTCTTCACATGTATGGCCATTAAATTCTTTGATTCAGAAAATAATATATTTGATGTCATTTTGGATCGAACACGCTCGTTTGAACCCCCACATTACGATATTTGCCAAATCAATAGGGATGGATCGGGCAACATTTATCAAATTAATTACATCCAAGCCAGTGCCGTTGTATACACCCTTTTCATATCTCAACCGAACGCCACGCATACTGTAATTAACGACACAAAAAAATCATTGACGATTACAACTAACGAGTCCAATCAAGTAACCGGATTGGCTTGGTCTTAATGTTTTGACATTTTTTCCATGGTATGAGCGACCCGTTTTTTCATCCCAGCTTCAGGGATATTTCCAATCCCTTTGAGATTCCAACTTACGATACGATTGTCGAATCTTCCACATCCGTCTCAAGCGCCGGCGGGACGTTGAGTTTTTTTGAAAATGGCCCTGAAGGGACTCGGGTTGCCGAAATCACCATCACCATCGGCGGCAATGGCAGCCGCACAACCCGCCGCACAGCGTAATTTATCATGGCAATTAGAAACGGCCTTTCAGCCTATTGGAAATTTAATGATGATGGTTCTGGGGGTTTAAGTCTTGCTGATTCCACTGGCAATGGCTATACGCTAACCAATGTTGGTGGCGTAACCCTTGGTACCGGCGTTGTTGGTGGATGTGCAGTTTTTGGGGAAGGTCAGAGTTTTACTTTTTCAACGGATGAAAGGTTAAATTTTGGAACGGGAGATTTTTCTGTCTCCATGTGGGTAAAAACATCTGCAACCCAATCAAGCGGTTCAAATATCTTTGGAATTAATGGAGATGGTGGTTATTCAGATGGATGTATTGCTACTTGGGTCAATGGAACTGCTCTTGCTCCTGATAATGTCAGAATCATTCAATACACAAATTCAGATTTAGCCTCTACTTCTGGATCTGTTCCTTCTGACACCTGGACAAACATTGCGTATGTTCGTTCGTCTGGAGTTTTATCCATCTTCATTAATGGAACGCTTAACAATTCTGGGACTTTTGAGGCTCCCATGAATTTCAATCTCAATGGGACTGCATTTATTGGCGGAGGAGATTGGGATGGAACAAATGGTCAGTATTATGGAAGCCTAGACGAGATGGGTGTGTGGAATAGGGCTTTAACCCCAGAAGAAATAACCACGCTGTACACAAATCCTGCGGAATTATCATCTCTGTATTACAACAACGCTCAGGAAGATGGGGATTGGGGCAATCTTCTAAACTGGTGGCAGGATTCTGCATTTACTATACAGGCTACGGCTCTTCCAAATTCCACAACGGCTGTAAACCTTTACAATCAAGTGGCTCAAAATTCGCAAGGTGCCAGTCATTGCTATTGTTTCACAGCAGCGTTTCATGGCTCTGCTTCCTTTGGTGCTGGGTTAATACTTCAAGGCAATGCAATCTTTAACGATAGTTCCTCAAATGCTGGATACATCAACGGCAATGCCGTCGTCAATTATTCCGGTGGCGATGCTTATTTCCCAATCGGAGGATACGTTGACGGGTCGGTCTCCTACCTTGGGTGGCCAGCCGTAACGCCTCAATGGTTCAATGATACTGTTTCTCTTGGTGGTGCCGGTGATGGCGATTTCAGCAACACTGCAAATTGGTGGACTGACAATACGTTTACGACTCGCCCTATCAATTCGGTTGGCACACAAACGCTGCCGGATGCTTCGACAAATATTTTCATTGTTCCGAATGGTGCCATTTATTCCAACACCGGCACTTTGAACCCAACGGTCAATACATTGACCGCAGATTCAGCGGAACTTGCTTACATTGGCCTTACGGTCACCAACGGTGCCACTTTTTCAGGTAACAGTTGGGGCATGTACGAATCCACCATCTACGGAGATGTGACATTCAATTCCGGTGCCTACAATGAACATTCCGTGATCCATGGTCATGCCACTTACACGTCACCGACTTCGCTAGTTTATTCTTTCAATGTTAATTCCCTGCAAAAAATCACCCAGGGGGGGCAATACGGTTCCAATAATTTGACCGTGACCATTGCCGGTTCCGGCGGCGGTCAGGATGGATTGATTTCGCGACTTCTTCGTTTCCCTTGGTTCCTTAACTTCTAACACCATGATTGCATTAACCGCTCCCATCACGATCGCACCGGCCCCCGTTTCGGGGAAGCCGATCAAACCCACCACGCTGACTTCGATTGATTATTCGGTCAGTTACGACAACAGCCGACAGGTCGCCACGGCCCGACTTAAGGGCGTCAACGCAAGCCTTGTCCTCTGGGATCAACACACGACGCCTCCCTACTCTTCTGTTGGTCAGTTTTCCGATTCCGACACGGATGCTCGAATCAGCGATCTTCTGAACGTTAAAAACGGAACATCAGCAATCCAAACGGCAATCCTCGCGTTGTTCCCGGCACCTGCCAAGATCCGCGCTGTTCCGGTTAAATAATTGTCATGAGCGAAGATCAGGTATCCATTTTAAGGGCTGATATTGCTCGCCTTCAGGCAATAACCGAAGAGCGCGGCCATGTTGCGGAACGGAATTCTTTGCTTCTAAAAACGGTTGCCGGCGTGCTTGTGCTCCAAATCGGGGTTACAATTTTTTTGGCAGGTCAAAAAACTCAACGCCTCGATGATTTGGCCAATGAAGTAGCCGCCCTTCGGTTGGATGTCCATTCGGTTCAAAAAAATTGACATCTTCCACCTCTTGATGAGGTCGTTCATGTTTTTTGCGTTTCTGTTTGCCTCTTGTTCTCATAAAGAACCTGCAGGCAACCAAATTTCGGCTCTTTCAGGTCACATTGAGCGCGTTCAGGACAACCTCTCACGGGTGGATGCCAAGAGTGTCGTAATCGAACAATACCTGCGGAATCATTAAAAATGAAACCGTTTCTCTTATTGATCTTCTGCGTCTTTGCGTCTCTACGCGAAATTCATGCTTCGGAAATTTCCAAAACGGATATCGTCGCCACGGTCGAACATCTCCGCCAACTGACCCACGAGTCGCAGCAGGAAGCAGCGGCAGCACAGGACGAAGCGTTCAACGTTCAGAAAGTGTGCGATTCCTTGGCTGACCAACTTAAAGCTGCCAATCATCAAGTCTCGGTGGAAAAAGCCTATGCGGTTCAAGCCGAAAAAGAACGTGATGCTTTGATTTGGATTTTTGCCATCGCTTGCGGTGGCGTTGCCCTTTCTGTTTTCCGTTCTGCCCTCCAAATCATTCAGATGCCGTGGCAGCTCGTGGCGCTTTGCGGGGTTTTTGTCGCAGGTTTCTCATTTGGTTTTTCCATCGGTCGCTGGGCCCTTCGGTTCTTGGCGGAATTCACGCCGCACTTGCCATTTTAATGTTTTCAGGACTCAAATCGTATTTTGAGGAAGGGACGCCCGAATCGATGGCTCGGTTGATTTTTTTTATCGTGGGTATCACGACCTGCGTCACGTTTTTGGCCGCATTGATCTATAGCCTCTGGGCTCATGGGCATGGGGGCGATTACGACATGCCTCGGAACCTGACCGACGCCGTGCGGGATGTTTTTATTGCCTCGGGCGCTGGGAAAGTGGCTCAAAAGATATGGGGAGAAAACACCCCCCCGACCCCATCGTTACCAAACCAATGAAAATCTCCGACATTTTGGTTTCGGCAAATAATGGCAACTATTCCGCCGATTTTCGCAAAGGGCTATCCGTAGTATTGCCAGCCGAGTGCGAATTCGAGCACGACGGGGTCACCATCCGCTCCGAGCGCCCGGACTCCCATGGAATCACTTTTGCTGGATTAAATCAGCAGGATGACGACCTCCCGGTAGATGAGACCGGCACCGTGACGGCCACGACTCACTGGATCGTCCAGACCTATGCCGAAAACTACTGGGTTCTCGTCGCCTCCCGGTTGCCCTCTCCGCTGAATTGGATTTTCTTTGTTCAGGCGGTCAATGAAGGGGAAGAGACATGTGTCCGGCTGCTCCAGCTCGCCCTCAACGACCTCGAAGGGTCGCATCTGGTGATCGACGGAAAGATTGGCGACCAGACGCTCTCCGCAGCATGGGCTTCGCCAAACAAACAGGCCCTCGCCCTGGCATTCCTCAGTCAATGCGCGTCCCGCTACAAGTTCCTTGCCACCACCAGCCAAGTCGTCCACGACGACCTGCATGGCCTTCTCAACCGCGTGGCTAACCTAAAAGCTCAGTTGGTCAGTTAAATTGACACGCTGCGTAGGGGAATGGTTCCCAAGCTCATCGCTTTCTGCGGTTTAGCTGGCAGCGGTAAATCAACCGCAGCCGACCACCTCGTCGGGAAACATAAATTTCGCCGACTCCGTTTTGCTTCTCCGATCAAGCGAATGATTCGCTGTCTCCTCATTGAAGCCGGAGCCGGCCTCATGGAAGCCGTCGAAATGGTCGATGGGAATCTCAAGGAGACCCCCAGCGATCTTGTCGGCGGTCGCTCCCCCCGATTTCTGCTCCAAACCCTCGGCACGGAATGGGGGCGGGATCTAGTCGCTACCGACATCTGGAGGAAGATCCTGCTCTCCAAAGTATCGCGCCACTTGCAGGAAGGGCACTCGGTCGTCGTTGATGACCTCCGTTTTGAAAATGAAGCCGAGGCTCTCAAGGCAGCTGGGTTCACAATCATCGCGGTCAAGCGCCCTGGGATTGCGCCGGTGGAATCTCACTCCTCCGAAAAACAACCGATCACCTTTGACCGCATCCTGCTCAATAACGGGCCCGTGGAAAAACTCCACGCCGATCTGGATCTTTTCCTGACCGAATAACCATGGCAACCATTGTTTCCAAATGGTCAAGATTCATGGCCGTGGGGTGCTCCCATGGAAAACACATCTGTCCTGAGGCAAAAAAAGCCGTTCTCAATTTCAAATCCCAATGGATCCGCAAGAATCAAGGTGATCTGACCGCTCACCTTGGCGATGCCATCGACACGGCGGCATTCCGCAGCGGAGCTCGCGGGATCGATGCTGACAGCGCCGAGCCTGTGGCCCCTGACATCGATGGAGGGCTGATGTTCCTGCGGGAATATCGTCCTGATGTTTTTCTATGCGGGAACCATGAGGCTCGTCTCTGGCACCTTCAATCTTCCCCAAATGCGGTCATTGCCTACGCTTCCAACCGTGCTATCCAGCACATCGAGGACGGCTGCGCCAAGATCGGCACACGGATCATTCCGTATGATGGGATTTACCAGCAATACAAGCGGGCGGATCTGACGTTCACTCACGGGACATTCTACAACGAATCGTGTGCCAGGGACATGGGTGAGGCTTATGGAGGGAAAGTGATTTTTGCTCACACTCATCGAGCCATGTCAGCACCGGGCCGTACAATGAAACATTCCTATGGTTATTGCGTCGGCACCCTGACCCGCAAACGGGAAATGACTTACGCCTCCTTCCGCCGGGCAACGATGGCATGGGGGATGGGGATCGTTGCGGGTGAATTCCGCGAGGGAAAGAACCCTGCTTCTCAAGTCTGGCTCTTCACAGGCCCGAGTGAGAACGAAGACCACGGGTGGCGTTTGCCTTTTTAGACCAGATCCTGATTCCATTCATGAAAAAGAAGCCTTCAGCCGAAAAGACTGCCAACGAGTGGTTGCAAGATATCCTCTGTGAAACAGGATCGGGAGGGGTCGAGCAAGTTCCCGATGGTTGGAAAACGCTCAAAGAAATTTGCGAAGACATCCAGCTTCCAGAATCAACGGTCAATCTGCGAATAAACAAGGCAATGCGGCTCGGGAAAATTCAAAGAAAAAAATTCCGCGTGAAATCTGGGACTCAGATCACGGGGGTCTTTCATTATTTCAAAGCATGAGTGAGGCAACCCCGGAAGACCATAAGGGCCGGCTCAAAGCCATGGAAAAGGCCCGTCAGATCCTGAGTGAGCATTTCGACCTCGGGTTCATCGTCGTTTCCCATGAAGAAAGCGGCGCGACGAAATTTGCTAAAACAGAATGGGGAAACGCTTTCGGACTGATCCAACTCTCCAAAGACTTTGCCGACGGGTCGCTGGAAACCGACAACGAACTCGAACTGGAAGAAGAAGAGGACTAAAGGTTATTTCCAGACATTCCCACAGGACCGGCAGTGCCAGGACTTGGGAAGGAAAGGGATGAAAAGAATCCCGATCATCGAGATGAAAAGAATGCCCATGATGAGGCATCCGACCCCGTCTGTTTTTCGATAGCTGTTCCGATTCCCGCAATTCGGGCAATAGGTTCCCGAGATATTGAGTTTCTGCTGTACCGGCTCGGCGGGGGCAGTGGGAAAATTCGGAACCGGTGCTTCCAAGAGATCGGGGATATCGAGGACGGTTTTCCAGTCACTCCATCCCTCCATCCATGCAGGATCCCCCATGGAGAGAACGCCTCCCTTGATCTGTGCCCGGACCTGCTCAAGCGTGAACGGCCCGTCCTGTTGCCCGTTACGATAAAGAAGGATCTGCATGAGTCTGATTAAATTGCTAAAGGTTATAATTCAAGCAACATCTAACCTTGTCTTTATCAATGATTGGACCGAAGCTCCGAACGCACGAAAAGAATCATTTTTTAGTGTTGGAACCTAAAAAATAGGTTTTGTGGATTGCTTCGCGGGCAAGGTCGCTGAGTTTGGTGCCTGGGCCGCGTTGATTTGCCAGTTTTTCCAAGTGAGTTTTCATCGATTTGGAAATTCTGACCCGGATGTTTTCGGTCAGTGTTTCGGGTTTCATTTGGAGTCCAATGTACCACAACTTTTACCAATTCAAAAAATAATTGCATAAGCAGAACAATTATATTGACCAAAGGGAACCATTGTGGGACAACGATCCCAATGAACTCCCCGATTTTAGATTCTAAAATTAACGTACGGCTTCCAAAGCCAGTGGTTATGCACCTCCGCAAACTCGCACTCGCCGAGGAGTTGAAGGTTTCCGATATCGTTCGCAAGGCGATCAAGAAGACCTATGGTCATCCAAAAAAGGTTTCCTGAAAGGTTTTTTCATCCCCTCATGCAGCTCCTCAACAAGTCCCAACTTGCCGAACAACTCGGCCACGATCCGACCTATGTGTCGGCCATGTGCAGGGTCGGTTATGTCATGGCCTACGGGACAAGGACGACCCGCCAGCATGCCCTGGCATGGTTATCAAGTCACCCCGAGTTCAGGGTTTCTTCAGCTTACCCTTCGATGAATGTGCGCCGAGGGCCTCAAGGCAAGAATCAAGGTCGGAGGTCTTTAACCGTTGGTAAATAAGGTGAACCTGTTCTGACGCATGACCGATAAACCTCATCGCCTGCTGTTCGTTCACTTTTCCGCTCCGAGCCATCTTCGTGATGACCGTGACGCGGGTGGAGTGAAAGGTCAGGTGCGGAAGGCCAAGGCTTTTGAAAACCCGCGCCCAGTCTCTGGAGGCGTTTCGGGAAAACTCCCATGTGCGGGTCTTTTTCTTTCGTTTGAGCTTTTGGAAGAGGGGAATCAGGTCTGGATGAAGGCGGGTCGTGTGTCTTCGGTTACCCTTCTGTGTGAAGGTGATCAATCCTTTCTTCAGATCGACATCGCTCAAGGGAAAGGCGGTCTCGGCAAGTCGGCATCCTTGAGCCCAGGCAATCTTCCATGCGATCTGCATCCGTTCGGGAAGTTTGCGGAGATTCTCTTCAATAATCGCCGCTTCCTGTGCGGTGATTTCCGGTTTGAGCTTGGGGGTATCTTTTTTGAGACCCAGCTTGGCGGCGGGATTTTGGGCAATCCATCCTCGTTTCACGGCCTCATTGAGGATCAGCCGCAGGACGACAAGGTCATGGATGGCCGTGTTCCGGCAGACCTTTTTTTGCCTCTGCTCAAGATATTCGTAGCAATGCTCCCTTCGGATCTGTTCGGCAGCGCGGATTCCCTTCAGGTCAAGGAACCCCTTCAAATGATTCCAAGTGAGGGTGTAACTTTCGAGCGTGTTGGCCTGTTGGGCGAAGCGACTGGTGATCCAAGGCTGCACCCATTTTTCGAGATCATGCGTGGATCGCTCCGAGGCCGGAGCATTCATTTCGGCAACCTCCTTCGAGGCCCTCAGTTGCCGAGCCTCCCTCGTTTCCTTGACCGAGTCCAACCGCTTGCCGGTGGATTCGCACCTGCGCTTTCCGGTCGCGTCATAAAAAGCAATCCACCAATACGGGGATCGCGCTCGGGAATAAAGGGAAGCCATGGCGGTAGTGTAGCAAGTGTAGCAGAAAACCACAGAAAACACAAAACCATCACAGAAATGAACAGAGAAAAACAAGAAATCGGACAGAGAAACCATTATTCATGGTTCGAATCCATGCGGGGCAGCCACTCTTTTTACAGAGTAAAATCCCAAAAAACGGGCGAGTGTAGCAGAAAGTGTAGCACTTTTGCTCAAGGGGGGGTCAAATGATCCCCGTTCTTCTGACGGTGCTGATGTTGACCCTTTGGGTCGGTCGGCAGGAATTTGCGGAAATTTTAGCCTGGGCGATGGCCCGTTTTTTCCGATGAGGCGTTTTTTTTCCGCCCTCTGGAATTGGTATTCCCGCAAGACGGGATACGAGATGGCCGCTCTCCAGCGCCGCACGGGTCTGAAGATCCAGTCCACGGTCTATCCGCCGAAGGGAGGTGCCGCATGAATCTGGGGCATTTCTACATCGTGCTCGCGGCCTCGGTGACTGCCGTCTTGTCCTGGGAGTTTATCCGCAAGGGAGGTGGCCGATGAGTGCTGTCACTCGGTGCTGTTCGATCTGCGGGGTGGAGGAGGAACATTTTCTCTTCAATGAAGGGGAGCTTGTCTGTTTTGACTGCTTCGAGTCCCCACGGTCAGGAAAACTATCACCGGCTCGGATCATCAATGGGTTTCTCGATGAGTTGGAGTCATTGGAAAATGATTTTCCAGAAGCGGATCATATCCGGTTTCCCAAGTCATCCAACTCTCTCACGGCGGAGGAGGTCATCTGCTCATGAAGACTTCAACTCCCATGCTGAGTTTTAGGAAGAAGGTACTTGATCGCATGGAGGTGACCCATGAGTCGTATTCGGAAGCCTGTGCATATTTTGGTCGTCACGGTGGCTTAGTCGCCGGACGCAATCGAGCTCAGAAGTCGGAGGCGATCCGCCGAGAGATTCGCAATCAGGAGGCCAAGGGAATCCGATGAATCACGAACCCCCCAGTTCTTCGTATTGGCCGAAGATGGAAGATGACCTCGATGGCCCGATGATTCTGGCCAAGATCCTTCGTGCTGCGGATCGGAATCCCCGCATGGATCGTGATGATCTCGCATCACTCCTCTGGGAGAAATACCAGGGTGATCTGATCGAGGTGATCAGGCACTGCTCGACGACCGAGGATTCGCGTGCTGCGGAGGCGCTGAAGGCGGCCCTGGGGTGGATCACTCGGGATTTTAAGGTGGTCAAGCGGGGTATGAAGTTCTCGGAGGCGCAGGCCGCTGAGTTGCTCGGGATGGAGGTGGTGGATCCTTGCCGGCGTGATGCTATGGCTCGGTGCATGGTGATCGCCATGCGGCTGGGGGCAATCGGCCTGATTTTTACCCCTGACGTTCTCGATGGGCTCTCGATGACGGATTACGCCCGCCGAATTGGGGTAAGCAAGCAGCGTCTGGACATCCAGATCCGCGAGGCCAATGAGCATTTCGGCTCCAAAGGGCGTTTCCAAAAGTCGGAGACGGCCTCACTGGCCTATTCGGAATGCCAGATGGGTAACAACAACCGAATCAAGAATCTGACCCCCTTGGAGGATCACTAGAAAAAATCCAATGACAGGCCGGAAAGACGGCCACCAAACAACAACGACAACCAAAAAAAGGAGCAGAGAAGATGAATGCATATAAAACTAAGCAGCACAAGATTGACCCTGTCATTTTCGTGTTTGATCACATTAAGTTTAGAGAGAGTGATATAATATCTACCAAATCGGAGGTAATAACTCCCGAAGACGCAAAGTCATATTTGTCAACTTCTACGGGAAATATGGCAAGAATGAAGCCTATTATTCAGTCAAAAGTTGATTTTTATGCACGAATCATGGCAGCTAAAAAATGGTATTATACTCACCAAGGAATTGCTTTTAATACCAAAGGCGAGTTGGGAGATGGCCATAATAGACTTCATGCTGTAATCAAAAGCGGAGTTCCTATTGCTACATTAGTCCATAGGAATGTACCTGATGAAGCATTCAAAGGATGCGATCAAGGTAAAAATCGGACATTATCGGATATAACTCGAATTCCGAAGGGTCTTGTTGAGCCATGCCGGTTTGCGGCAAGGTTGGCATTTGATAAATTCATACCATCTCCTTTTGAGGTAGAAAGAGCTTACAATTCATTGTGGGGAGAATGTTTGAGGGATTTGGTAGATAAAATGCCAACTAAAACTAGATATTTTGGCGCCGCTCCAATGAAAACCGCAGCTGCCTATTGGGCAAATTATGATGATAGATCATATTCCTATAATCAATATGCGGCTTTGATTTATGGAGATTACGACTCCATGTCTGATCTTACAAAGGTTTTAAGCCGAAAAGTTCACATGGGAGAACTTACTACAACTAATCACGATGAGGCATTTGCTATCGGTATGATGGTTTTCGATGAAAAGTTTTCAAAAATGAAGCGAATTGGGAAAATAAACACACGAGAAATGATTTCAAGATTTCGGGCTTCTTCTGGTTTCGTATCCTAACAGCCTTCAGTCTAAATCGCTAATTTACTAATATAATGAAACTTAAACTGAAAACAAATGATTTGCGGGTTTGGATGGGTCGTCTGATCAAGCTCTCACGGGCTGGCAATCAGCAACCGATCCTCGATACGGTTCGCCTGGAGGCGGATGAGGAGGGGCATCTGACGCTGGACTTCACCAATGGCGATCTCTGGATGAAGGCACAGTTCCCCTGTGCTGTCTCGATCGGGGGAAGCTGTCTGGTGAATGCCAAGAAGCTGCTGGAGGCATCAAAGCTCCTGCAGGACTCTGAGGTCTCGATGGAGCTATCGCCCCGGGGACTCAAGGTCTCGGGTCGTTCGGCGGTCTATACCTTCTCTTCGATGTCGGCCTCTGAGTTCCACTCGGAACCAGCGATGGTGCCGGAGGATGGGGCACTCAAGGTGGAGGTGGCC
>Ga0207959_1000133_pt1 | contig 21045 bp, 27 predicted proteins | sample CryBogCBH20Aug07_FD_184609 | JGI IMG/M metagenome (GOLD analysis project Ga0207959, IMG submission 184609) | Freshwater microbial communities from Crystal Bog, Wisconsin, USA - CBH20Aug07 (SPAdes) (version 2) | ecosystem: Environmental > Aquatic > Freshwater > Lake | place: Crystal Bog... | reverse complement strand
TCCGAACTTGACCCAGAGGCTGCTAACGCTCTTATCACCATCGCCTCAGACGGAGACAAAGCCATCCGTTCCCTCAACGCCTGTATTGACATCTACAACGAAGTAAGGAGTAAACAATGAAAAACTGGACGCTAAAAGGATGTGTAACTATGATTGCAACTCTCTCCTTAATGGGGGTGATTGCATCAATGATTTGGATGTTTGTCCAAGCGGTTCTTGATCCAACTGTGGATGACAAGATTGTGTTTGATATTGTTGGACCTGCATTTCAGTCTATCTGTGGCGGTTTCTTAGGTTTAATTACAGGTATCCATATTGGAAAGGCACAAAATGAATCTCAGTGAAAACTTTACATTAGAAGAACTAACTCACACAGATCACCGTGAGTTGGATAATACCCCTACAGATCATGAGAAGTGCATCATAGATGGTAAAGAAGAAACTATTGATGCCATAGCTAATCTGCCTCGTTTGGCTGCTTTCCTAGAGGAAGTTAAAAAGGTTCTTGGTGGTAAGCCAATCATGGTCAATAGTGCTTTTAGGTCTGAGGCAGTTAATAATGCGGTGGGGTCTAAGAATACGTCTGATCATAGGAGAGGCTGTGCTGCGGATCTACGAGTTCCAGGCATGACACCAGATGAGGTGACCAAGGCAATTATTGCTTCTGATCTGCCTTACCAACAAGTTATCCGTGAGTTTGATCGTTGGACACATGTGTCGATGGTTACGCATATTGGCGACACACCCAAGAAGTCAAAGTTGATTATTGACAAATCAGGTACACGAGTTTATGCATAATGAGTTGGGGTGACTTTTTTCCCAATACCATTTAAAATAGGGGGAAAGGGGTAATTATGACTGTATCCAGTGTGAATCCATCATGGGTGATGACTTATAGCAGTCTAACATCCATTGTACTTCAGTATTTGGAGCGTAGTGACACGGCTGTTGTAAATGCCATTCCTACGTTTATTACTCTAGCTGAGTTTGAGATTGCCCAAGAAATCAAGACTTTAGGGCAGTTACAACTTGTACAGTCTCAAGTATCTATAGGAAACCCAGTCTTACAAAAGCCCGCTAGATGGCGCAAGACAGTATCACTAAATATTACTGATTCTAGTGGTAATAAGAATCCAGTATTACTACGCAAGTATGAGTATCTGACTAATTATTGGCCCAATAATACATCGACTGCTCAGCCTTTGTATTATGCAGATACTGATTGGGATCATTTTTATTTAGCTCCTACACCAGATCAGGCTTATACCTTTGAGTTGCTTTATTATGAAAGAATCCAGCCTTTAAGTAGCACAAACCAAACAAATTGGTTGACACAGAATGCTCCAAATGCAATGTTATTTGGCACTTTATTACAGGCTGTGATGTTCTTAAAGAATGATCAGAGAACTATTTTTGAGCAGAAATATCAAGAAGCTATACAAGCACTCAAGACTGAAGATGTCTCTAGGGTTGGAGACAGACAGGCTGTGGCAGTAGATAGCTAAAAGGAAACAAAATGACAACCTATGTTAATCCCTATACTGGTCAAACAATTGATCCATCTCAAGTTGGCTATGAGAGCATAACTCTTAGTCAGACTACATTTTTACAGTGGCCCATCAATGGTACGACTGCTGGGGGTGTAGTTGCTAACATCATGGAAGTAACTGCGACCGCTAGTGGGTTGTTGTTGGTTTTACCTACTGCACTTCAGGTATCAGTTGGACAGGCATTTATTGTTAGAAACATAGGAACATCAGGAAACTATTCATTCACAGTTACTGATAGTCTTTCTAATACGATTGTCAATATACCTATATCATCATCAGGAACAAACTCTAATACTTACTATATTTATCTTACAAGCAACTCTACAACTCAAGGTACTTGGGCTAGTGTTGCGATGGGTATTGGTACATCCTCTGCGGTAGCTGGAACTCTAGCAGGTCTAGGTCTGACTGCTATCAATAATACTTTAAATGAATCTACTCCAATAGCTCAGTTTTCAGCAAGTTATCAATTCCAAACTTCTGATAGAGCATCTCTATATGTGTGGACTGGTGGGGCAGGGACTGGTACTCTACCTTTGGCATCTTCTGTGGGAGCTGGATGGTTTGTTATTGTCAAGAATGATGGTACTGGAGTTTTAACGATTGCAGCATCGGGATCAAACTACATTGACTCAGCAACTACTACATCTGTACAAGTTCAAATAGCTAGTTCAAGTGTATTTGTAACTGATGGATCAAATTGGTTTTCTTATGGTTTAGCTCAGAATAATGTATTTAATTACACACAATTATTGTTGAATGTGACTGGAGTTGGGTCTACATACAACCTAACCGCAGCTCAGGCTAAGAATGTCATCCAAGAGTACACAGGTACTTTATCTCAAAATCTATTAGTGACTGTCCCCCCAACAGTTCAGTTATATTCATTCCAAAATAAAACATCTGGGTCTTATACGCTGACATTTGGAGTTTATGGGTCTAGTGGTACAACTGTTATTGTTCCTGCGACCACAGCTATTTTGGCTATATCTGATGGTACTAATGTATACAATGCCAATTCAGCTTCAAACAGTTTTATTCAGCTTTTAACATTAGGTAGTGGTTCTGTTACTGCTCCATCTCTTACTTTCCAATCAGATACATCTACTGGACTTTATCTAGGTGCTACTGGGCAACTAGGTGCAGCGGTATCTGGCGTACAAGGATTTACTATATCTACTTCAGGAATGAAAGTTCCTGTTGGAATTAATGGTGGGTCATTCTAATGACTCAAAAAGTTGTAGTCCTTCAAACAGCCGCTGGTATCCAACGGGATGGGACTATCTTTGCCTCTCCATCTTATGTAGATGGTCAGTGGGTTAGGTTTCAATATGGCAGACCTAGAAAAATTGGAGGCTATTACGGATCATTTTTGAATGCGATGGATATCAGTAGAGGTATGATCATCCAATCTCAAAATGGTCAGAGTTGGGTTATTTCAGGTTTTGCCAATGGGCTACAACAATGGATCATTGCGAATGATCAAGCCATAGGTACTGGACCTACATCTATTTTGCCTCTTGGACCTTTAGGTAGTGTAACAATCACTAATCAAGGTGGAGCATATACCAATGGTACATATACTGGAGTTAGCATTACTCCTGCAAGTGGACTTGGAACAGGCGCAACATTTACGGTATATATCAGTAGTAACCAAATCACAACTTTAACAATTACGAATGTAGGTTCTGGGTATGAGTATTCAGATACATTCACAATATCTGCTGCATCTATTGGGGGTACTGGATCTGGGTTTATAGGTACGATTAGTTCTATATCTTATTACTCACCGAATGCAAATACTTTATGGCAATTTGATTCAGGGTATGATCCAGGTGGTACTGGTAATAACAATTTAATAGCTCACCCAGGACAAAATCTACAGTACATAGATAGTACAACCAATACAAGACCTTTAATTGGTACATTTACTGGCTCTACTCTGAGTGCAGTTGGGGTGTTTACAGCCTCTGGAACAACCACCAGTGGGTCTGCAAGTATAACTTTTGCAACAACCATAGTAGCCATAGGACCAGGTGTTTTAGTATCTGGTACGGGTATACCAGCTAACGCATATGTTGTATCAGCTACAACATCGGGAGGAGTGTGGACGGCTACTATAAGTGCCAATGCTACAGCCTCTGGAACTGTGACATTGACATTTGATAACAACATTAGTGTGTCTGGTGGTGTTGTGATGTTGTACCCATACCTTTTTGTGTATGGTAATAATGGACTGATTCAGAATTGTTCTGCTGGTAACTTTAATAATTGGACATCTGCGGACTCTAATGCAAACAATGTATCTTCTACTAAGGTTGTCAAGGGATTGCCTCTAAGGGGCGGTACAACCTCTCCATCGGGCTTATTTTGGACACTAGATTCTTTAGTGAGAGTATCTTATGCTCCACAGTCTGTGGGAACATCCACCTTGTACTGGAGATATGACATTGTCACTCAACAGACATCTATATTGAGTAGTTCATGCGTGATTGAGTATGATGGTATTTTTTACTGGGCTGGTACAGATAGATTCTTGATGTATAACGGTGTTGTACAAGAAGTTCCAAATGCACAAAATCAAAACTGGTTCTTTGATGGATTGAACATCAGCCAACGTCAAAAGGTATGGGTAAGTAAAGTACCTAGATGGGGTGAGATATGGTGGTTCTACCCAAGGGGTACAGCTACTGAATGTAATGATGCAATTATCTACAATATTCGTGAAAAAACATGGTATGACGCAGGTCTAGCTGATGGGGCTAATCGATCAGCAGGAACATTCTCTGAGGTGTTCAGAAAGCCTATATGGGCAAGTAATGTTGCTAACTCAACAAGTAATTACACCCTTTGGTCGCATGAGCAAGGAACAGATCAAGTTTATTTGAATAATGTAAATGCAATCAATTCTTATTTTGAGACAAATACTTTAGGTTCTGATAATGGGTTAGTTGGAACATCTCAGGGTGGTGATAACTTGTGGACAAGATTAGAGAGAGTTGAGCCTGACTTTGTCCAAACTGGCAATATGACAATGACTGTTACTGGTAAGGGTTATGCTGATGATACAGATCAAGTATCCACGCCTTATCCATTTACTCCTACTACCCTCAAGATAGACTTAAAAGAACAGCGTAGAGAGATGAGAATAAGATTCACAAGTAACACTCAAAATGGAAATTATTTCATGGGTAGAGTTATTCTCAATGTTGAGACTGGTGATGTACGTGGAACGGGTAATCCATGATGACTACAAAAACAGGAAAAGAAGCTCGCCAACTTGGAATGCCTCGGTATTTCACTGGAATTCTGTGTAAACGTGGACACTTGTCCGAGCGCTACGCAGTTGGCGGTCAATGTGTAGCATGTGACAACGAACGAGTTCGTCCAGATGAACAGCGAAAAAAAATAACAAAAAATTATTATGAAAACAACAAAAAAAAGTGCATTGAAACATCTTCTAAATGGCGAAAGTCATCTGGAAAAGGATATGAGTACACAAAGCGTGCTCGTGTTAAAAATCCTTCGTTAATTTATTTTTCAAATGCAAAACGACACGCTTCAAAATTGCAAAGAACGCCTAACTGGTTAAATGCTGGGCATTGGCTTGAAATTGAAAGCGTTTACAAATATTGTTCTGCATTGCGCTTGGTTGGCTTTAACTATCATGTTGACCACATCGTGCCCATGCAGGGCAAAATTGTTTCTGGCTTGCACGCTCCTTGGAATTTGCAAGTTATACTTGCCCACGAAAATATGTCTAAGGGAAATCGATTTTGATTACCTATGACCCTAGAGGGATGACATGGGACTTATGGTGTGCCTCTATGGCTCAACAGTTTGCATCTAATCAATTAGGGACTTTACCTGAAGACAGATGGAGAGATTGGGCAAGTGGTATGCAGGGAATAGGATACTTTGTACAAAATGGTGTACCTGATCCTAGAGGATATGACAATTGGCAAGACTGGGCACAGAATCTAGTTGGCATTATGAACATAGCACAAAATCAACAGAGTATTTATTAACATGGCATTAAATCAATCACAAATAGATTTATTTAACAGGACTTTACAGAATCAAGTAGCTAATATTAATAGCAACAATGATCCTGATGCCCCACAGGTGACCACTTCAAATGCTCCTCCTACAGCAGTAGTTTATGCTATGGAAACATCACAAATGTCACCATCTGATTATGCTCAGATGGCGGGTGTTGATCCATCAACTAGCCAACAAATGTATGAACAATACAATCCTACAGGGCAGTATTCAACACAAACAATCCCTGGAACACAAACCACTTGGGCATCTATTAATCAAGTACCAGGTATGTATGACTATGTCATGCAAAAATCTTCTGTAGATAGTGGCAATGATGATGGTGGTACAGTATTTGATCCCTCAAAAGCTGCACAAGCGGTTGCTACTGGAATGCAAGATCCAAATAGTATTGCAAAAGATTATTTGACCACTCAAGCTCAATTGGCAACAATGGGTCATGGAGTCAATACCCAAGCTAATTTTGAAAATGCTGTAACTTATTTGGCTCAAAATGGTGTAAGTCCTAATGACATACAGTCATTGGCTCAGGCGGGTGTAAATAATGGTATTAATACCGTTAATTACATGAATGCCAATTCAGGTGGACTTGGTGGATTTTTAGGTAAAACTTTAGATGCAGTAGCAAGTCAAATAGCAAGTCCAGAGGGCATAGCATCATTAATTGCTAATAGTTTCTATCCTGGTGCTGGTGCATTTGTTAAAACTATTGCAGATGCTGCGGGCGGTAAACAAAACCTAACCAGTGACTTGGTTGGCATGGCAATGACTCAATCTGGAACATCAGTTCCAGGCTCTTCTAGTGTTACTGGTGCTCTTTCTAACTATGTTCCGTCTAGTGTCGCACAGGATATGACCGCGGGGGCGTTAGCTACAGCGGCTAATTTAGCCCAAGGTAAATCTTTAGAAGATTCTTTATCGTCAGGCATAGCTACTGGTGTTAATGTAGGTTTAAATAATGCAGTTTCAGCAAACAGCCCTTATGCTATAACAAAAGGGCCTGCTCCAGTAACCACTATAGATACATCACAATTGCCTAGTGCTTTAAATGATATACCACCAACACCAACTAATGCACCGTTATCAGACACCTATGCATTATCAGGCACATCTGATGGATTGGGGTTAAAAGCAAGTTCAACAGATGGTTTAACAGCACCAGATTCACCAAATTTAACTGCTATGGGTGGGGGTCAAGGTTTAACTGTAGATACCTCTGGTGGCGTGTTATCACAAATGGGCGTAACTCCTCCAAATTCTCAAGTTGTAATGGGAGATCCAAACTCGTTTATCAACGATCCATCGGTTACTGGAGTAGCACAACAAACAACCGATCAACTTAGTAAGTTAGATAAAAGTGGTAACAATGTTATTACCACAACAGCAGACCCAGAAACTGGACAAGTTTCTACCACCATTACACCTGCAACATTACCAAACAATCCATTAGCAGATTCAACAGTTGGTACATCAACTTCTACAGGAGGTAAATCAACCACATCTGGATCAACCACATCTGGAGGATCAAGCCTTCCTAGTAGTGGATCGGGAACTCAAACAACTCAAGGTGGATTATCCGCACTTAATTCTGCACCATCTATGTTGGCAGGTGCTCCTGTTTATGGAACTAAATCAAACATAGAACAACCATTAACACAAATTTATTCATCTATAACTCCTGGAGAACAAAGTACTTCTCAACATAGTAGTACCCCAACACCACAGAGTCAAAGTGATATTGCAAACCAATTAACTCCTGAGTTAGTTCAACAACTGATAAATCAAAGTACTAAATTTGTAGCATCTGGAGGCTCAATAGATGACCAAATGATGGTCAAACCTATTAATACCACACCTAGGATGTTAGCAGCTGCACCAACAAATGAGTATTACAGCTCAATGGGTCAGAAACCAAATAGTAGGATTAATCCTTTAAAGTCTCTTTATGGGGGCATAGGAGCTCGTCCAACGACACCATTTATGGCTAAGGGTGGATTACCCTCAAAGTATGAAGAAGCTGCTCCTGAAGGGCATAAGCCTGAGTTTATTACTGGTTTGACTGGGTACTATGCTCAAGGAGGTGGTACAGGGCAATCTGATGATATTCCAGCGATGCTCCATCAAGGGGATTATGTAATGGATGCAGATACTGTAGCAGCCTTGGGGGATGGTTCTAGCAAGGCTGGAGCGCATACTTTAGAGAAGTTAAGAACAGAGATTCCACATCATACTCATGATCATGGAGAGCCAGTACCAGCACAGATAGCTGATGGTGAATATGTATTCCCAGCCTCATTTGTCTCATCTCTTGGAGGAGGAGATAATAAGAGGGGTGCTGAACTGCTTGATAAAATGAGAGAAGAACTAAGAAAACACAAACGATCTGCTCCAAAAAACAAGATTCCCCCTAAAGCTAAGTCACCACTTTCTTATTTAAGAAGTGTGAAAGGATAAAAATGGCAAACCTCTTACAAAGTAATCAACAAGTACAAACTACTGCACCAGATTATTACAACAATTATCTAAGCGGTATTGCTAGTCAAGGACAAAATGCGGTTAATAATGCTCAATATGTTGGGGCTCAGCCACTTCAAACTCAAGCATTTGGTGACATAGCAAGTAGTGCTGGAGCTACGCAACCTACATTCCAACAAGGTCAAAATCTACTCAATCAGGCGGGTCAGCAAAATATTACAGGCGCAGGTGCTGGATATCTACAAGCAGGTACATCTAATAACCCTTTAAATGCTTTAAGTCCATATGCACAGAATGCTATGGCATACACAGGTACTCAAGCAGGTTCTCAAGGTATTAACGCAGGAATGGGGATATCTGGTTTATCTTCTGCTAGTCCTTATTTGAATAATGCATCTAATGCAAACGCTGCTGGTGTTTCAGGTCAGTATGTTAACCAAGCAACTAACTTAAATACATTAGGTTCAGCTAATCCTTATTTGAGTCAAGCAGCGCAATCTGGCGGTATTAATTTAGCAAATCCTTATCTTCAGGCGGCAGCGACTAACAATCCTGGACAGATGGCTCAAAATTACATGAGTCCATACCTACAAAATCAAGTACAAAGTACTTATGATTTAGGTCAAAGAAACATTCAGCAAAACTTAGATCCACAAGCAACCGCAGCAGCTGTAGGTTCAGGGCAGTTCGGATCACAACGTGGAGCTCAAGTTTTAGGTCAAGTTAATGAACAGGCTCAACAAGACTTGAATAACACAATAGCAAATATGGAAGGTGCTGGTTACGGACAAGCATTAAATGCAGCAGGACAACAACAGAGTTTATTAGGACAATTGGGTAATACTGCGGGTACTTTAGGACAACAACAAGCTAATTTACTTGGAACATTAGGACAGACTGCTGGAAGTTTAACTGCTCAACAACAACAGAATTTAATTAATGCAGGTAATACTCAAGGCACATTAACCCAAAATCAAGCTAATTTAATGGGTCAGTTAGGTCAAACTGCAGGTAATTTAGCCAATACACAAGCATCCAATCTGATTACAGGTGGTACTAATCTTGGCAACCTTCAACAAGGTGCTAATACGATTGCATCTAATTTGGGATCAACTGCTGCGAATGCTCAGGCTCAACAGAACCAAGCAAACCTTACGGCAGGACAGACAGCAGGAAATCTTGCAGCGCAACAAGCAAGTGCTCTGAATCAAGCTGGACTTGGTTTAGGAACTTTAGGCACACAAGCTGGAACTCAAAACTTAGCGGATATAAATGCTTTGGCTACTCTAGGCGGTCAACAACAGACTATTGGACAAAATCAGCAGTTGTTCCCTCTTAATAACTTATCTACACTTTCAGGAATGCTTAGAGGTTACAACGTACCTACTACAACTACTACAACCGCAAATGGATCTCCATTATCTGCATTGGCATCAATTGGATCTGGTGTTACTGGTTTGTTTAGTGCTAGTGGACAAAATGGAACAGGACCAAGTTTATGGGATCAATTAACTAAACCAAATGGACCATTATCAGGATTTGTTTCAAAAGCTAGTCCAACAGGCGATAAAGTAAATACGATTGATAATGGTACTAACAATTCAAATACTACTGATCCAAACCAAGGTACCGATCCCAATAATCCACCTTAAAATAAAGTTTTATAAGGAATAAAAATGACAACAAGTAGCTTACCAAAAAATTCTAGTTCAAGTCCATTAATGTATGATGTGTTGCAAACAGACTTGTCTAAAACAAATAGAGCAGGTGTTGGTGATGTTCCAGAAATCACCAAAGCAAATCAAGAAATGTTAGATGCTAGAGATCAATTTGCAAAAGCTCTAGAAGATAGGTATGCACAACCTAATTGGTTCAAGATTGCTGCTGGGTTTGCAAAGCCACAACTTGGTGGTTTTATGGCATCCCTTGGAAGTGCTTCTGAAGCATTAGGAGAGAATGTTGAGCAACAACGTGCTATAGCTCCAACCATAGCTCAAATGAGATCAGAGACAGCGGCTCAACGTCAAGTTTTAGAACAAAAAACAAAAGCTCAAAGTCTTTTTAATGAATTGGTTGAACATCCAGAAAAAGTTAATCCAGCTGCAATAGGAAAAATTTCAAATTATGATAAAGATCTTGGAAAAATTGCTCAAGATCAATTAACCAATCAAAATACAATGTTTGGTCAATTAATGAATTCTGCAAGATTTGTTAAAGATATATCAGAATTGTATGCAAAATTTCCTCGTGATTTAATTGATAACAATCTTACATATATTAAAAGTCTTATACCTGGAAGTAGTGATAAAAAATCCACTGACACATCTTTAGAAGGTAAACCTAATAATGTTCCAACCTCACCTACTGGAGAAACTTCTGAAAAAAGAACTCCTATACCTGGCATAAATGTTAATTCATTACCTTATGATCTATACCAACAAGCTTTAAATACTCATATTGAAAAACAAACAGGTAAATATCAAGATTTAGCATCAACTACAGCACAACAAGCAAGTGGTGGAAGAAATGTATTTGAAACAACTCAACAAATACACGATTTAATTTCAGATCCACAATTAAAACCAATATTTGCATTATTTGAAAAAGGAGATCCCGCTGGAATAATGGGTATGATTGCAGAAAGACAAAAATTGTCTGATGCTCTTGCAGGCGCTCGTGATTATTTTATTCATTCTGATTTGGCAAATAAAAAAGATGCTCTTACTAAATTAAATCAATTCGAAAGTTTAATGGGCAAATTACAAACTGATATGCAGAATGCAGTAATAAACCCAACAGATCAAAGAACTCAAGCTGAATTTAAGTCTTTACCAAAAATAACAAATACCCAAGATGCTTTTGGAAGAATAATGCGTTATATTGGTAATGAAGGTTTATTTAAGTATGAAACTCAATTAGCTTTACAAAGAGCTAAAGACAAAGAAAACTTTGACCCTAACTTTTTTAATTCACATGAAGAATTTGTAAAAGTTCTTAATAATGCAAATAAACGTAGAGATTTAATAATTAAATCACCATTAACAAGGGATAGACCTGCATTTATGCAAGGATCTATAGATGAAGCTGCATACAAAGGCGAAGACAATAATAAACCCTCGTCAACAAATGCACCTCGAATCAGCAGAAGAATGACTGCATCTGAACTCCGTCAACAAGCAAATAATTAAGGTTACTTATGGAAAAGTTAACTGATGATCAAAAGGCTATTATTCGAAAAATAGAATCAGAATCTATTAAAAATGGTGTAAATCCTGATTTTGCTATTGCGATTGCAAATTTAGAAAGTAATTTTAATAATGTTCCTTCTGATGATAAAAAATCAACAGCTTTTGGGCCATTCCAAGTTAACAAATCAACAGCGGAAGCTAATGGTGTTGACTATGAGCAAATAAAAAAAAATCCTGATTTAGCAATTAGCACTGGTATACAAAATTTAGTAAGACATATAAAAAATCCAAACTTAATGTCAGTTAACCCTGATACTGGAGCTAAAGAGTTAGATCCTTTTAGGGTTGTAGCAGCTCATCGTTATGGAGAAAATTCTGATTTTGCTAAAACTGGAGATAGTAAATATTTGACACCAGAATTAAGAAATTACACAGCAGATATAATGGAACACTTCCCTGAAGGAAAATTTCCTGATACTTTATATACTGCACCTAAAGAAGAAAAAAATGATCAGCAAAAGCACAATCAAGTTTCTGATAATTCTCTTAGCATGGGATCTGTACCATTGGAAGGAAATGAAACAGAACAAAAAGAAAGTCAAAATTCAGAAGATTTTAATAAAAAATTAATGGCAGCTACATTGCCTAGTGCTGTAGGTGCTACTGTGGGTGCTGTCAAAGCTCCGTTATTTAACGCAGCTAAGTCTATTTACAATGCTACGACAAATAGACTTTCAGGAAAAAATGGCACTGATACCTCAACTTCACAAAATGTAAGTAATGAACCTGAAATATCTGTAGAAGAACCTAAAGTTACAACACCAGAATCAACGCCAGGGGGTAAATGGGGGGAAGAAACAGGGTTTGGTATTGGCGAAGGATCAGTAGAAGATGTAAATAAAGCTTACAAAAGAATGGCTCCTGATAAAAGATCTAAAGTCGCCAGAACATATTTTGAAAAATTTGGATCTAGAGCTATGGATGAATTACGCAGCCAAAAAGAAATAAGTGATTGGTGGAAACAACATCATTCTGATGTTGACTTACAAAACAAAATTCAAGCTCAAAATAAAGCAATACAAGATTATAAAAATTATTTAATTTCAACTGGCAAATTAGCATCTGGGAAAATAACTGATGCTACTGATTACTTATCTAATTTAGGATCTAAAGTTTTAAATTCAGCTCCAGTAAAACTAGGATTGGGTTTAGGAGGAGCTGGTTTAAATGCTGAAAGTGCATATCAAAATTTTCAACAAAATACTCCTTTGGGTAATTTAGCTGGATATACAAATTTAGCTGGGACAGGAGCTAGTTTGGCAAGTATGTTGCCTAAAGTTGGAGGTCTTGCATCAAAAACTGTTGCACCATTGACTTATGGAGCTCAAGCAATAAGCGATTATGGAAAAGGAGATAAAGGTGGGGCAGAAGGGAACGCCTATATGGCTGCTTTATCTGCTTTGCCATTATCTATGGCAATCTCTGCTCTCATTCCTTCTCAAAATCTTAATAAAGGCGAAGAGGAAGATTTAAAACAAAGACAACAAATGCCTATGACAATCTATTCTGGTAAACAATAAGGGCTTGCAGTTGCCCATTTTTGCCCCCTCGTGTGAGGGGGTTTTTTTATTACTTATCTGCTAACTTCTCCATAGCTTTATCTATGAACGCATTGGCTAACTTAACAAGATCTTCTTCAAGAAAGTTGTAGTTCTCAATTAGGTTAGCATTTATGAATGCTTGCATGATTTCTTCTTTTGTTAATACCATTTCATCCTCCAAATTTATGTTTAAGTTTCCAAAATTCTAATAGGCATGTGAACATATTCCATCCCCTTATTAAATCCTCCTCAGACCACTCTATGATCTTTATAAGACCAGGGTGGCTCACAGATGCAAACACATTGGCACATCTTGCATGAGGCAGATTTAAACCCATGCGATATGCTGAGAGTTGCATCAAGTGATCTTCATATGCCATCACTTCATCATCAGGTCCAAACTCCTTAGATTTGGCATCAATAACGATTCCTGTGCGTGCTGACTCATCTTTCTCACAATACAAGTCTACCTTACCCCCATATCCTAATTTAGATGCAAATGATTTCTCAACGATCCAAGGATGGAAGGGATGGGTTTTAAAGTGCTCAAAGACTGACTTCTCAAATGATTTAGCAATCTCAGGATGTTGTATATCCTTCTCTTTCTTGTAGTGTTTTTCAATTGACTCATGGATACGAGTTCCACGTTCCGCAGCTGCCTTACCAGTTTCCTTAGAGTCAGCAACGATCCTTGCTATCAGATCCTTTTCTGTCTCATTGGATTGTCTTGGTAGGGTAAGAGCAGCCAACAACATCTGTTCCATCTTCCAAGCCTCTAATGCGGGCTTTGCGGAGACTTTTAAGATAGTGGTGACTGAAGGTATCAGATTCATCTTTCGAGCGTCTCTAAGAGTCGTAGGACGATCTGATCCATCTTTTGCTTTAACTGTATACATTGGAACTCCATTATCGGCTTTGTACCAATGAACAGACTCCGCTGACCTAGCTATTATTGTTGTCATAATTTATTTATCTTCTCTAATTTATTGTCTTTAACAAAAATATTGTCATAAACGTCAGACAAGATTGAAATTGAATCTTGTAAAACATCAGCATGACAAATTACATCTGAATTTAAAAATTCGTCAGAAAAAGTTATCACAGTTACATCAGAATTAGGGTTCCAAATAATGGATGCTATTTTCATAAATCACCTCAGAATGGGATATCTTCGTCTTCACCAGACTGATCAATCTGTGGTGTTGTGATCTTTGATACAGATCTTTTTTGCCACTCGGGAGTTGACTCAATCTTTCCTTTAAGGTTGTCTGAAAATGTTGCAAACATGTCTAAATCAGGTTCAGCAATGTTGAACAACTCAAGTTTGTTTACACCCTCTGGCAAACCCTTTTGCTTTATAAATGATGGAACTGGAGTGATACCTTTTACGTTTGAGTAAGTCTTACCATTATTTGATGTTTGATCCATCACATTTAACTGACACCAAGCCCCTAAAACATTCTTGAGATCAAATCTTCTCAACTCTTCTTGAGTAAATGACTTCCCTCTCCAGCTTTGTAAATCTAATCGTAAATTAGCTTTTTCACTCCAAGACAATGTATATGTCTTTAAGATTGAATAGGGTCTGCCATCATTCATCTTTATGGGACTACCATTGTCATCCTCACCATGAACCTCCCAAGAGAACATTACTTGGTGAGAGAACTTAGATTCCCCCATGTATGTTATCTTTTGAGTACCAATATCAATAATTCTGTAGCACCTAGCTAGGTGTACCCCAGCAGGACATCTCTCAAAACTACCACCTGAATCACTTACAAATAAACTCATTTTTTACCTTTCAGTCCCGTAGGACAATAAGCCCGATCTTATGATCGTGGATAAACTATAACATAAAATTAGATGTGTTAGAATCTTTTTTAAGGAGGAACTAATGAACTTAAAAGAATATTTTGCAGGAGAGCCTTATGGGGCTAAAAAGGAAATGGCTGATTACTTAGGTATCACTCCCACTTGGTTGGGACTTTTGATCACTAAGGTAAAAAGACCATCTCCATTGCTTTCCAAGAAGATTGAGAAGGCAACACAAGGGCTGGTGACGGCTAAAGAGCTTAGACCAGATTTATTTAACTAACGGAGAAAAGATGAAAACAATTAAATTAAGTGACATTCGCATTGATGGAGGTACTCAAGGTCGTGTAGTCATTGACCAACAAACCGTTCAAAATTACCTTGAGTGTATGAATAATGGGGATATCTTCCCTCCTATATTTACTGTATTTGATGGGGTAACGTATTGGTTGGTAGATGGATTCCATAGATACCATGCCTATATGCTTTGCGACACAAAGAATATTGATGTTAATTACAAACCAGGAACACTAGAAGAGGCTCAGGTGATGAGCTTTGGGGTCAATGGTACGCATGGTAAACCCAGAACTAATGAAGATAAAAGAAAGGTCGTACTAGAAGCTCTTGTGCACATCCTCACAAAAGATTTATCTGTTTATGAAATAGCCAAGGTTTGCAATGTTTCAAGACCATTTGTTTCAGCTATCAAAAACCCTGAAGTTGCAGAAAAACAAAAGGAATATAGAAACAAAAGTGCTAGAAAGAAACTAATTCAAGAAGACTGTGGTATTTCCACTACGAATCCGATTCGTAGTGAAAAAGAGACACATGAATCAATTACTAGGGAAATTCCTAATGATGGACAAAATCCTGACCAAATCGAGATGGAGTCTTTAGACCTTGCACATCAAAAAGATTTAGAGATGATGTATGAGCTTTTAGAGTCTAATGATGCTCTCAAGACTGCTCATGAGGAGATTAAGAGATTGAATCTTGAGAATGCACAGCTCTCAATTAGGATCAAGGGTTTAGTTAACGAAAAGACTGAGGCTATTAAGATGGTCAAAGATTTACAGAAACAATTAGAAAGGATGAGGTCTAAATAATGAACAATGTCCTAGCACCGAAAGAGTGTGATGATGGATTTCCAAAACCAAGAGAATTTCAAACTAAGGCGCATGATGCCCTACGTCAAGGAATTCGAGATGGTCATAAAAACCAAATCATAATGGCTCCAACAGGAGCTGGTAAAACCTACCTTGGGTTGCGTATTTGCAATGAGGCAATCAAAAGAGGTAAACGTGCAGTATTTCTCTGCGATAGAACTACCCTGATAGATCAGACTTCCAAGGTAGCGGATCAGTATGGTCTTACAGATCATGGGATTGTCCAAGCTAATCACTGGAGGAGAAGACCTGAATCTTTATTCCAGATAGCATCTGTACAAACAATAGCTAAGAGAGAGTACTGGCCCCAAATGGATGTGTTGGTGGTTGATGAGGCTCATACGACATATAAGGCATGGACAGAGTTTGCTAAAAGCACTGGTGCGGTTGTTGTAGGACTAAGTGCGACACCTTTTACAACTGGGTTAGCAAAGATATTCACAAACCTCATTAATGCCACCACAATGCACGACCTGACAAACTTAGGTGTCTTAGTGCCAATGAGGATATTTTCTTGTTCTAAGCCTGATATGACAGGCGCAGAGACATCTGGGGGTGAGTGGACTGACAGAGCTGCGGAAGAGAGGGAACTCAAGATCGTAGGGGATGTGGTCGCAGACTGGATGAGATTTGCTGAAAGTAGAAAGACGATTGTCTTTGGAGCTACGATCAATCATTGCCAAGAACTTTGTAAACAGTTCATTAATGCTGGGATCATGGCAGCGACATTTACCTCAGACACTACTGCTAAAGAGCGTGAGATGCTTTTAGAGGAGTACAGAAAGCCTAACAGTCATCTTAAGGTCTTGATCTCTGTGGAGGCTCTTGCAAAGGGTTTTGATGTGCCTGATGTGGGTTGTGTCTGTGATGCTAGACCATTGAGGAAGTCATTGTCCACAGCAATCCAGATGTGGGGTAGGGGACTGAGGAGCTCACCAGGCAAGAAGGATTGTTTCTTATTGGATTTTTCAGGAAACATTGTGAGATTCTTTCCTGACTTTAATGAGATTTATTTTAATGGTTTGGATGTCTTGGATGCTGGGGACAAGTTAGATAAGAAAATCAGGAATGATGAGGACTATGAGCCCAAAGGGTGTCCTAAGTGTAAATACATTCCGTTCCATAAGAAGTGCATGATGTGTGGGCATGAGTTGATTCCTAAGCCTTTGATTGAGGTTGAGGCTGGGGAGATGCAAGAGATATTTATTGGAACGGGTAAGAATAAAAAGAAATTAGCTGACAGTGCGGAGAATTTGTGGCATCAGGTATCTACTTATGCAAGAGCCTATAGCACTCCCGATAAGCAATCGGCTAGGGCATGGCATCTATTCAAACAGATTACAGGTCAAGAGACTAAGTGGCAGTTTAGTAAAGCACCATTAGTTCAGATCAATAAGAATGTATTGAATAAAATTAAACAAATAAATATTTCTTGGAAGAAAGGTAACAGCAAATGAACTTCGTAGAATTTGCTAGATCTTATGGATTGGAGATATTAAATCTTTATCCATCAGACAGAATCATTAGATGTGGAACTGTAGATAAGCCAAGATCAACCAATGGCGCATACTTTTTTGATGGTAAACGTGGCTGGGTATTTGACTGGTCTGGGGATGCTAAGGTCAACTGGTTTGAGGGTAATGGAACTTGGACTCCACAGGAGAAGACTGAGTGGTTGTCAAAAAGGCAGACTATGAAGTCAGATCAAGCTAAAAGCCAAGCTATTGTGGCTGAGAGGGCTGAGGCTACCTTAAGATCAGCAAAGCTAGATAATCATCCTTACTTAGAAATTAAAGGATTTCCTGATGAGAAAGGGTTAGTGATTGGAGAGAAATTACTTATCCCTATGAGAGACTGTGTCTCTAATAAGATTCAGGGATACCAAGAGATTTTATGGAATGGTGAGGCTAGGAAATACGAAAAGAAGATGTTGGCTGGAATGAGGGCTAAGAATGCTATTCTGATGCTAGGAAACCGCAATGTAGACGAGTTTTGGTTGGTGGAGGGGTATGCTACTGGTTTGAGTGTTAAGAAAGCTCTAGAGTCCTGTGGATTGTCTGCAGGGGTGATTATTTGTTTCTCAGCTAATAACATGGTCGCAATTGCTGATCAGATCAAAGGTAAAAGATTTATCTTTTGTGATAACGATGTTTCTAATGTGGGTGAGATGTCTGCTAAGAGTACAGGGTTACCTTACTGTATGGCAGATCAAGAGGGATTTGATGCCAATGATTTACATTTAAAGAGTGGTATTTTTGCATTAGTTGGAAAAATAATGGAGACAAGATCTAAAAATTTAGTATAATCCAATCGTTGTCGTTACGGGCAATAGTTAGTTCCAAGCCGTTTACTCATACATTCTGCTTTATCAAATATCCAGTGTAGAAGATATTTGATAAAGACCGTAACCAGAATGTATGGCTAAGCGGCTTTTTTATTATCTATTCTTATTCGGCATCCGACTTAAGGTCTATCGGGTTAAAAGTTGGGCATGAGGGAAGCGTGGGAAGCCGAAAGGTGTAGAGCGCAGTCCACCCAATCACTACGTTCTTACTTAGGTTGTAGGCGCAAAGAAGAGCAAGCGCAAACAGGGGTTATCCTAAGTTGTCCAATGATTCAATTTGTTGGGTGGCGATTTAGGATCAGGATGCTGTGCAAGACGACGCAATGGGTCGGAAAGTCCTGAAGGTTAGTCATCATGCAGTGCGCTAACTCCCATAACAATACTCAGTGGCTCCAAATACTGATATGGGAAAATGCCGAATGTTACCTAGGTAGCATAAGGCAGTTTTTCGCCCATTCAAGCCTAGATCCACCAATCCTGATCATCTACACTCATGCAGTACTTCTATAACGAAAAGAAAGTAAAGACCGCAGCACACATCTGGAATAGTAATGACACTTATTGTCGGATGTTAAGTACTGGAGGTATGAAGCTAAATGGTAGGAAAGTACAAGACACTCATGGACATAAAAGAATATGCCAGATGTGTGTTACAAATTATAAAAAATTCGCCATAGATTCGTCTTTTTTAGACAATAATTTATTGTTAGATTAAAACATCTCTTTTTTTAATTTACAATCTAATTTTGTGTTAGACTTCTAAGGAGATGATATGAGAATATGTAAGTGTGGGGGGATTATTATTCTTGGTGAGACTTTAGCTGGAGAATATTGGAAGTGTCGTGATTGTGGTTGGAAGGAGTTTTTTAGATATGAACGAATCAGAGATCAAGAGATACATGAAGAGGATGGAGGTATTTATGAGGGAGGGGTTAGATCAGGAGGAGTCGGAGTTACTAGCCCAGCGGATGTATGAGAGGGATAAGGAGAGGGGAGACAGGAGGGTTTGTTTTGAGTGCGAGAGGTATGACGACAGAACAACACACTGTATGTTTTACAAAGACAGTAAGGGTAAGACATATAGACCTTTGCGGTTTATTTTGCAAAGATGTGATGGTTTTAAACTGAAGGGATCAAAATGATTGATGATGAAGTTGTATATGTTAGGTTTACGGACACAAAGAACTTAGTAAAAGAAAAGTCGCAATTCAACTGGTTTCAGATTTTATTGGGTAAGTTATTAAATAAGTTGAGACTGAGATGAATGGTTTTATAAGTAAAAAACAGATGAAGGGGGAGAGTATGAGAACACTTGGTATTGATCCTGGAATCAATGGTGCTTTGGTGATTATTGAGGATGGTGAGCCGATTGAGTGGATGCACATGCCTACCTACTTAATTGGTAGCCACAACAGGGTGAATTGCCCTGCGTTGGGGAACTTTATCATGGGTTCTAGGGTAGATGTTGCAATCGTTGAGAAGGTGGGTGCAATGCCTGGTCAGGGGGTTACATCTATGTTCTCATTTGGACATGCTGTGGGATCGGTTATGGGGGTTCTAGGAGCGTTTATTATTCCGACGATACAGGTTACCCCTCAGTCATGGAAGAAAGAGGCTGGTATCTTGAATAAAGACAAGGATGCTAGTAGGAGTAAGGCTATAGAGATCTGGCCCAACTGGAGGGATTTGGATAAGAAGATCAAGGGACAGGCATTAGCAGATGCAGCTTTAATTGCGAGGTATGGAAAATGACTAAAGAAGAAATAATCAACATAGCTTGGAATATATTTCCCATAAGCGACAGAGAGAAGAATGAGGCATTTATAGAACTACTGGTTCATTTTGCCAAACTAATAGCACAAAAAGAACGTGAGGAATGTGCAAAGGTGTGTGATGCTATGTATAGCATAAGCGATTACTACACATTAAGGGTTGAGTTAGTTTGTGCTCAAGCTATTCGTGCAAGGGGACAAGAATGACTGACGAAGAAATACACAACATTTATTTGCACATGAGTGGCAAAGCAGAAGGTTTGGTTGAAGCGACTGGCACGGCTGACTTTCCTGTATTGTTTGCTAGAACAATACTTGAGTACGAAGGACTGACAAAAGATGTTCAAAACATGGCATCTGAATCTACCTATAAAGAACAACTAGAAACAAAAGATGAGCCTGTTGCGTGGATGAACAGACACGGTGCTTGTAAGACTTCTTTGTTTAGAGAGGAGGAAGCTGGTGCAAAAGAAGAATACACCATTCCTGTTTACACCCAACCACAACGCACATGGGTAGGACTGACTGAAACTCAAATAGATAAATTAAAAAAAGAATTTATTGGGTTTCCTGTACCCAATATTTATAATTTTGTTCAAGCAATAGAAGCTAAATTAAAAAAGAAGAACAATGGATAAAACAACACGCCCTTGGTACACCATTGACGAGTTAAATGAGTGGGCTGACAAATACCAAAACCAAGAGTGGCGCAATGCCGCAATCAGGCTTGGTGAAGATTGTAGTATTTTAGACATGATTGGATTTGCAAGGGCTTTAGAAGCTAAATTAAAGGATAAAAACAAATGAATCTTAATCAAGGAAAGTTGGCTGAAGGTCTTGTTGAAGAGCTTTTAGAGCTAGTTCACAGGTACGACGAAACGCTTTACACAGCAACTGCAATCGGTTGTTTGGAATTAGTAAAGCAACAGTTAATTATTGATGTCATGGAGAGCGAAAATGAATGAAGTTTTAACAGCGGGGTTTGGCGTTTCTTATAAAGGAGTCGGCTTAAGTGTAAACACGATGCATGATGGAACCACTATCACGTTCACTTCAGGGGAAGTTATTAAAGATA
>Ga0207959_1000129_pt1 | contig 21240 bp, 13 predicted proteins | sample CryBogCBH20Aug07_FD_184609 | JGI IMG/M metagenome (GOLD analysis project Ga0207959, IMG submission 184609) | Freshwater microbial communities from Crystal Bog, Wisconsin, USA - CBH20Aug07 (SPAdes) (version 2) | ecosystem: Environmental > Aquatic > Freshwater > Lake | place: Crystal Bog... | reverse complement strand
CATTCGTTTCCAAGAGATTGCCGTTGCAGCATCCGGAATGTTAATCAACACTCAAGTTCATTGTTTCTTTGATAACACATCTGTTGATAACTATGTAAGAAAAACAAACATCATTGAACTCACTGGTGTTACCGGTACATTTAATCCTAATGATGTCATTGGTTACTATACAAGTGGTGCATTCACACCAACTGCAATCGTATTAGGATCATATGTTTATCCAAATACAACTAATGTGAGATTGTATGTGGCTGGTGATGGATCCACAACAACATATACAACAAATGGAAAGATTCAAAACGCATTCTATAATGCTAACGGACAATATCAGTCTTCTACAGCTTCAGGTACAGTATCATCCACAAAACATTATGGTGGAAGAGTTGTGTCGGCAACAACTAATACTGTTCATTTGTCAAGTTTAGCATCATCAACTGATAATTATTATAATGGTAATACGATTTATTTCTTGGCAGGTACAAGTGTAGGTCAATCTGCAACTATTACGGGTTATTCAGGTTCAACGAAAACTGCTACACTGTCTACTACGATAACTGCAACACCATCTGACATTTATTCTATTGGTAATTTCAATACAGATGAATCCGGTGCATTCTATGGCATCTTTAACTTACCAGCCAATACTTTCCACACTGGTCAAAGAGTGTTTCGTGTAGATAATAGTATTGCTGGTAATTCAAATACTGCCACCACTTCATCAGAAAGTACATACTACGCTGAAGGTCTACAAACAACTCAGCAAGGTATTGATTTTGGTGCATCACCATCAGGTGCCAAGAATACATTTACTCAAGTCAATCAACAAAGAATTGTTCAAACATCAACAACATATTCTCCATATGATCCCGTTGCACAGACATTTGTTGTTTATGATACGAATTTCCCTAATGGTTTGTTCTTGAACTCAATTAAAATATTCTTCAAATCTAAACCAACCAAATCTTCTACCCCGGTAACACTATCCATCGTCAATACTACAAATGGATATCCAAGTGGTACAACATTAGATCACTCTATTGTAACATTGACTCCGGATCAGATTATAGTAAGTTCGAATCCTCAGTTCTTGGATCCAACAGCCTATACCGAATTCAAATTTAGTGCTCCAATTTACATCCAACCTAATGTTTTATATGCATTTATTGTACACTCATCATCCAATGAGTATGTGTTATGGTCAGCATCGAATGGTGACATTGCTTTACCATCTTCTGTTAAGAATCTGCCAACCGATTTGACACCATCTTCAATCAGTAAGATTAATGGTGCTCCTTCTGTTGGTGGGTTGTTCATCTCACAAAACTCACAAACATGGACAGCAGATCAAAATCAAAGTTTGATGTTTGTTGTAGATCGATACAAATTTAGCACTTCAGCAAATCCTATTATTGAATTTGTTGTACCAACTAAGTTACCTCAACGTACCATTATCGATCAGACTGTTGATTATTTCTTAAATGCTAATAATGTTTCAAGTAATACATCAAGTATTACCAATTCTGATATTTTGGTTGATGCATTTAATGTTACAACCACCGACTTTACACCAACCACAACATCAATTAGTTACTCATATAATGCAACTCTTCCTGGCGGTTCATACGCAGGACCAACAGGAATTATTCCAGGTAAGTTTGGTACAGCAACCAATGATGACATCTACTTGACAGATGGTAAAGGTGAACGACTACTAGTGGCTAATTCTAACTCATCATTTTTAGTCACTGCATCATTATCAACAACTGATGATGCTGTCAGTCCAATCATTTCTGATGCAGGTCTATCAGTATATGCAATCAAGTGGGGTATTAATAATTGTGAACTATCTAATAACAACATTGTGTTGTCTAATGGTGGTTCAGGTTATACATCAAACACAGTAGTGACAATCTCAGCACCTACCGGAACAGGTGGTACACAAGCCTACGCAACTGCTAATATTGTAGGTGGAGTAATCCAATCAATATCAATTACTTCTCCCGGGTTTGGTTATATTACAACACCAACTATTACTATCACAGATACTGGTGGTGGTACAAACGCTGTTGTTTCTATCAACGGCGAAACAAGTCCTACTGGTGGAAATGCACTAGCAAAATATGTAACTAAGAAGGTTGTATTGACTCCCGGAAATGATTCAGGTGATTTGAATGTGTATGTTACAGGATATCGTCCAGTTAATACAGATATTCTTGTTTACTATAAGATATTAAATAGAAACGATACACAAGCATTTGAATCAAGTTCATGGCAGTTAATGACGATGATTAACAACTCACAGACTCTATTCTCAACAGGTAGAACAGATTTACATGAGTTTGTATTTGCACCAGGAACTGGTAATACCGATCAAGGTTATGTAAGTTATACCAGCACAACTGGACAAACATATACATCATTCAGTCAGTTTGCTATTAAAGTTGTATTTGTTTCTTCTGACCACACATTTGTTCCATTCTTAACCGACTTGAGAACAATTGCGTTACCATCTAATACTAATACGACATTCTGATTATGCTAATACCTATTCCCGGAACAACATTGGTACGTGATACGGATACGATGGCTCTAATCAATAGAGATACGACCGGTCAGCAAGAGTATTACAATAGACGCAATAAATTGGTTGCCGAAAAAGAGCAAATAAATAAAATTAAAACTGAAGTTCAAAGTTTGAAAGAAGATGTCAATGATATCAAACAGTTATTGAACAAAATATTGGAAAATCAAATAAATGGCTAATACAGTACCTATACTAAGTTTATCAAGTACCTTTGGTGACTGGTTCATTTCAACCAATGCTCTCGCCAAAGAGAACAATGATATTGCGGCAAATACTTATATTAAGCCTACTGGAACTTTATTTCTTAATGATCCAACTTTAGGTCTTCAAGTTGGTACGAATGCAATCATTCAAAACAATTTATTAGTTAATTCAGCAAACGTATTAAGTAATATTCAAGTTGGTGGTGACCTCTACGTCACAGGAAAAATAATAGGTGGTGAAGAGTCCTCATTCTCAAACACAATCACATTAACATCTAATACTCAAGTTTCTATAGATTCATTTGATGCAACTCTGTATAGGTCAGCAAAATATATCACACAGATGACTTCGGATACAAGTTATCATATTATTGAACTATTAGTCCTGCATGATGGTGCAAATGTATCGATGGCGCAGTATGGTGAAATAACAACATCATCCTCATTAGGTACATTTGATTCTTCTATAACTTCTGGTACATTGAATCTATTGTTTACACCATCAAATCAGAACACCACGATTAATCTAGTTAGAACGAATATAAAAATATAAGGTAACACATGTCAACACAAGTTCAATTTAGAAGAGGATCGACAGCACAGACAGCAACTTTAATTGGTGCTGTAGGTGAAATAACTGTTGATACAACTCAAAATACAATCGTTGTCCATGATAATGTGGTTCCTGGTGGACATTATATTGCTACCACTGATAATCTCAATGCTAACGTAGCCAATCTGAATTCTAGTATCACTGCTAATGTAGCCAATCTAAATTCTAGTATTACTTCCAACGTAGCAAATCTCAATTCTAGTATCACTGCTAATGTTAATTTTATTGCCGGCGTAGATGTAACACAGAATACTAATATTACCACAGCAACAAACAATGCCGCTAGTGCCAGTTTGTTTGCTAACACGGGTATTAATAATGCAGCATCTGCTAGTTTGTTTGCCAACACGGCTATAAGTAATGCAGCATCCGCATCACAGTTTGCTAATACTGGAATATCAAATGCTGCTTCAGCATCTCAGTTCGCTAACACTGGTATTAATAATGCCGCATCTGCATCACAGTTTGCCAACACAGGTATTAATAATGCCGCTAGTGCTTCTCAATATGCGAATACTGGTATATCCAATGCGGCATCTGCTAGTTTGTTTGCCAATACTGCAATTTCAAATGCAGCATCAGCATCACAGTATGCTAACACCGGTATAAGTAATGCGGCATCCGCAAGTCAATATGCCAACACTGGTATATCCAATGCTGCCAGTGCTTCTCAATATGCAAATACTGCTATCAATAATGCGAATAGTGCCAGTAATTATGCCAATACTGGTATTACACTAGCGCAGGCATCATTTAACTATGCAAATACTCTACCCATCATACCAATTGTCACTAGTATTACTTCTAATACTTCTCAGCAAACTGTAGATTCTTTTTCAATCTCTACCTACAGAACTGCTAAATATATTGCACAGATGGTAAACGACTCTCAGTACCATGCCATTGAGATTCTTCTTATTCATGATGGCGCAAATGTATCACTGACGCAGTATGGTGAAATCTATACATTAAATCCGTTAGGAACATATGATGCTTCTATATCTTCAGGCACACTGAGATTATTGTTTACTCCAGCGTATGCAAATACAACAGTAAAATTAATAAGAAACAACATAAATATCTAATCTTATAAATAATCTGTGATAGATAAATCAGGATATAAATCATGCCAGCAGCATATTCAAATTTATACATAGAACAAAATGCTGATTTTGCAGCCGCTATCACGATTGACGATGTTTATGGAAACTTATACGACCTAAGTAATTTCACAGCAAACAGTCAAATACGCAAGTCATATTATTCATCAAACGCAACTGCGATTTTTACATCATCTGTCAACGCCAACACAGGTGTTTTATCGTTAGAGTTGAGTGCCAACACCACAGCAAATATTGCCGCAGGCAGATATGTTTATGATGCCATTATTATTAATTCTGTTACAAATGAAAGAATCAGAATCATTGAAGGAGTTGTAGACGTTTCTCCTTGTGTTACACGATAACTAAAAAGATAAATAAATGACAACAGTTCTTAATGCTCGCATCAATAATATTAATCAGCCACGAGTACGTGCGATTAGTTATGGAAGAACGTCTTTGAAGAGTGCTACCGACTTGAATTTGTCAGGAGTAGCCAGTGGTGACCTTATATCGTATGATGCTAACACTCAAACATTTGTGGCTCAATCTCCAAGTAACTTAGCACAAAACATACAAAACCTTGTAAACCTAGACGCAGGATTCTTCTAAAATGTCAAATACACACATTCAAATATTAAGATCACGTAATAATGCATCACCAAGTAAGTTGGTTGATGGAGAAATGGCGTATTCTTTTGTGTCAAATACATTATTCATTGGTGATTACGTTGGTGCAAATAGTAACAACATCATCAAAATTGGTGGTGAGTATTACACAAATATCATCGATACAGCAACATATGATGATACAGCAAATACACTAGTCCTCCGTGATGCAAATGGTGTATCTAATGTTATTTTAACATTGGTTGACGGTGGCGGATTCTGAGTTTGATTTTTTATAAATATTTACTATGAGTTTTTCGTTATACCTAGGTAGCAACAGTAGCAAAACAGCAACAAAAAGTTTAATTAAACAACAAAAACAAAAAGGGAATTAAAATGACACAACCTTCAACAACACTATTAATCAAGCGTTCTACGGGCACAGCAAAGCCTGGTAGTCTAAAGGCTGGTGAATTAGCGTATTCATATCTATCCGACACAATGTTCATTGGCGACAGCACAGGTTCTGCTGTTGTTAATGTTGGTGGTGTATTTTACACAAGTCAGATTGATGCTGCTACATCAGCAAACACAGCATCTACAATCGTTCGCCGTGATGCTAACAATGCATTCTACGGTCGTTTGTATGGCAATGCAAATACAACAACAGCACTAGAAACAGCTCGTGACTTCTCCATCTCTGGTGGTGACATCACAGCATCAGCAGTTTCATTTGATGCAACTGGTGACGTTGTTCTAAATGCTTCACTAAACGCAGTTCCAGGTCTAACAGCAGGTACATATGGTGGCGTAACAACAGGTGCAACAACAGTTCCAGTCGTTACTGTTGCTGCCAACGGTCGTGTTATCGCAATCAGTACTGTTGATGCATCAAGTTCTTTCACCATTTCTGATGGTTCAAATACTGATGTTGTTAACTCTGGTGAGACACTAACATTTGCTGGATCAGCAGGTATTACAACTCTAGTATCAAACAACGAAGTAACATTTGGTACAGACGATACAGTTCTACGTTCAAACACAACAATGGCTGTTGTTGGTACACAGACCATCGGTACAGATTTGAACATCACTGGTAACCTAACAGTTACTGGTACAACAACAACTGTTGACACAACAACAATCGTTGCTGAGAACTCACTACTAGAACTAGCAGCAAATAATACAACTGGTGACGTTATCGACATCGGTTTCTACGGAAATCATTCTGGTGGTTCCATCACCGGTCTTGTACGTGATGCTAGTACAAAAGACTACTACTTGTTTGATAATGTTTCATTGTCTGATCTAGATGGTGCTGCAAACGTAATTACAACAGGTGCAATGGCTGCTGGTCTAACAACATTGCATGCAAATGTTGCTGCTCCTCTAGCAACAATTACACAAGCAACAATCACCTCTGCTAATGTTTCATCAGGTCTAGGTGTTCTAGGTGGTACAACAACAGACACACTAGCAGTAACTGGTGCTGCAACTGTTGGTTCAACACTAGGTGTTACCGGTGCTACAACACTATCAAGTACACTAGCAGTTTCTGGTGCTACAACATTGTCAAGTACACTAGGTGTTACCGGTGCTGCTACATTGTCTGGTGGTGCTACAGTATCTTCAGGTCTATCAACAGACACACTATCTGCTTCAGGTAATGCTTCAGTTGGTGGTACACTATCAGTAACTGGTGCATCAACACTAGCAGCAGTAAGTGCAACAGACATTTCTGCAAGTGGTACACTATCAGTAACTGGTGCATCAACCCTAGGTACAGTATCAGCAGGTGCTACAACAATTTCTGGTGGTGCTACAGTTTCAGGTGGCGCAACAGTAACTGGTGGTACAACAACTGATACATTGACAGTAACTGGTGCTTCAACACTAGCAACAGTTTCTACTGGCGCATTGACAGCAACAAGTGCTTCAATCACAGGTAACGAAACAGTTGGTGGTACATTAGCTGTTACTGGTGCTACAACACTATCAGGTGGCGCAACAATCAGTAGTGGTGCTACAGTATCAGGTGGTCTATCAACAGATACAATCACTACTTCTGGTAATGCTTCTGTTGGTGGTACACTAGGTGTTACAGGCGATACAACACTATCTGGCGCATTGTCAGTAACTGGTGCAGTATCACTAACACAGCAACTAACAGTTCCTAACGGTGGTACAGGTGTAACATCATTCACACAGAATGGCATGGTTTATGGCAATGGCACAGGTGCATTGCAAGTAACTGCTGCTGCTGGTACAAATGATGCTACAACAAGTTACCAGATTATGACTGTTGATGCAAGTGGAGTTCCCACATGGACTACAACACTTGATGGCGGTACATTCTGATAAGTAGTTGATTTAGTTGTAAAAAATGCCCGGCGCGGTGCTACCAACACCCCCGGGCTCTATGTCCAAAACTTTAAGAAGGAGACACAGCGATGTATTTAGATAATAAATATACACGTTGGTATTACGCAATTATTGAGTCGGCTAAGTCAAGAGATTTAGTTGGATACAAAGAGAATCACCATATTATACCGGAAGCATTAGGCGGTACGGATGCCAAAGATAATATGGTGAATCTCACTGCTAGAGAACATTTCATTGTACACCATTTACTTACTAAAATGTTAAGGGGTGCACCAAAATATAAAATGATATGTGCGTATTGGCAGATGACTATATCTAAAAAATCAAATGTGAGAGTAACCAGTACACAATATGAACATCTGAAAAAAATAAGATCGGAATATATTATTCAGTTACATAAAGATCCTGATTATGTAAAAAGAAAATCAGAATCATTAAAAATTAAATTAAACTCTCCCGAAACTAATCAAAAGATGCGAGAGAAAGGTAAAGAAGTGCAGAATAGACCTGAGCGTAAACAAGTTCAGTCTGACAGAATAAAAGAAAAGTGGGATGATCCAAACTCATACTATAATTCTGCTGAGTATAAAAGTATGGTATCAGCCCAACAGAAAGAAGTACAGAATAGACCAGAAGTTAAACAGAAGATATTTGAAAAAACTGCCAAGAGGTATTTGGTAACAAATCCTGAAGGACAATCTTTTGAAGTAAAAGGTTTGTGCAAATTTTGTGAAGAGAATGGTTTAAGTGCAGGTATGATGAGTCAACTCTCTAACAACAAAGTGAGTTATTATCGTGGATGGTCTTGTGTTAAGTTGTAAAAAATCAAGATATAAATAGTTAATCATATCATTTAAGTACATAATTATTATAGGGAGTATTACTATGGCAGCCAATGAGAAATTTGTCAATTATTATATTGAACATTTAACAGATACCACTAAAGAGTTTCTATTAAATGCTATCACGAATAAAACCAATCTAAGACTTACGCAGGAACTTATTGACGACTACACTAAAAAAGTTGTAGAGCAGGATAAGATTATTGCTGACCTTAGAAGTGAGATTGAACTTGTCAAGAGTGGTGCTGATGCGACCACATCACAAAAGATTTCAGTTCTGGAATCTGATATTCAGTCGCATGTGAATACCATTACCAAACTTAATGATGATATTACCAGACTCAACGCTCTCAAAGAAGAGAACGAAAAGAATAAACAACAATTAGTTCATTTGGAAACATTCAAGAATGATCTAATTAAAACTCGTGAAGAAAATCAAAAGATTAAATCCGAGTACGAAGCCAAATATAATGATGTTCTAAAAGAAAAGAATGATGTATTGGCTGAAAAGAATAGAATTCTAGGTGAACACAATGGAGTTAAGGCTCAGTTGGTTCATTTGGATACATTTAAGAATGAGTTGCAGAAGACTCGTGACGAAAATCAAAAACTTAAATCAGATTATGAAGCAAAGATTGCTGAGTTAAATAAACAGGTAAGTGAGAATACTGGTTCTGGTGTTAATTCTGATGATGTACAGAAACAGATTGATGCAGTAAAATCTGAATATGAATCCAAGATTGCCGCATTGAATGATCAGTTAGCGAATGTACAACCAGTAGTACAGACTGTAGTACAGGAAGCAGATACATCCGCATACGATGCCAAGATTGCTGATTTGACTAATCAAATCAATCAGTTGAATGAACAGAATCAAAAGAATCTAAATGATTATTTGAGTAAGTTGGCTGAAGTTGCCAACAGTGCAGGTGGTGATAACTCTACATTAGTTGCTGAATATGAATCCAAGATTGCCGACTTAACTCAAAAATTAAACGAAGCATCACAAGTAAAACCTGTTGATACTTCTGCATATGATGCCAAGATTGCTGAGTTGACCACACAACTAAATAATGCTGTCAGTGCTGCACAGAATCAACCAGCACAAGTTGACGTTTCTGAATATGAAGCAAAGATTGATGCATTGACAAAGAAATATGAAGCCAAGATTGTTGAAATGACTGGTGTAAAAAATAATTTAGTGTCAATGTATGAAAGTCAGATACATGAATTGAGTAATAATAGTGGTGCCGGTAGTGAAATTGAGAAGAAATACAATGACTTAGTTGAAGAACACAAGAAGTATAAAGCAACAGCCGATAAAAGAATACTTCAACTAAATAATCAGAGTAATCTAATTCGTGCTGATTATGAGAAAAAACTGACTGAAGCAGGCAATCAGAAGAATAATTTGAATGCTATGTATGAGAAAAAGATTTCAGAAATGCAAAATCAAATTACACAATTGCAATCTTTGAAGAATACAAGCACAGCAGCACCATCTGGTGATGCTGCTCCAAAACCTCAAGACGGCGGTTCTTTCTAATAAAATATGTCAACAAATATCAAAATAAGAAACTCGGCAGTATCAGGTAACACACCGTCTACATTATTACCTGGTGAATTAGCACTTGCTCGTGCTGATGGTAAGTTATTTTACTCTGATGCATCCAACAACATTCAGTACTTCCTAAAGGATGAATTTGGAACAGTAGTGGCAAATGGTACTCCACTGTTTGCTACCACTGCGGGTGATATACTTACTATCACTCCAGAAGCAGCAAATGCAATTACCATTACTGCAAATGCTACTGCTAAATCTTTCAGTGTTGGTCTAGACGAAGATAACATCCATTCATTTGTACGCAAAGTAGGCGATACAATGACTGGAGATTTGCATATTGACACAGCAAATGTCTATGCAAATGTATTAACTGCTAACACTATTAATTTTGTTGACGCTAACGGATCAGGTAACCTGTATGTTGCAGGTGCAATTACTGGTCCAACAATTCAGGCAATTGATGATTACGCAAATGCATCTTTTGCTCATGCTAATGCGGCATACGAGTTTGCTAACTCTGCGGTTATGGAAGTGGCAATTGTTGATGAACCATATAATTCAAATAATTCATCCAACACATTCTTTGTTACATTTGCTAACTCATCCAATCAAACAGTCAATTCAATATTTACAAACGTAGATGTGTTGACTTATGTTCCATCAACAGGAACATTGAGTTCAAATGTAATTTCAGCAAATACTACATCACTCAGTAACATCTCAAGTATTACTGCGGGTACAGTTAATTTGAATAGTTTGTATCCTGAGATTGTTGATAGACTAGATGTCATGTCATTTAGAAGTTCATCTTATATGTTCCAGATTGAGAACGGTTTGGATTCACATATGATTAACATGAACGTATTGAATGGTGATACATTGGCATCATTCTCAGTATATGGTGAAACATTTACATACGATTCTCTAGGTACATTTAGTGCAAATGTATCTTCAAATATGGTTAATGTTCTGTTTACTCCTAATTATGCACCAATGACAGTTTCATTTATCAGAAAGAGTATCCAGAGATTAGGTATTGAATATCCACCAGTTGATTTAGGATTTGTATATAACCCTTCCACAAACGGATTAGATTTGGGATATGTATTCTTGGCTGCTAACCATACTGTAGATTATGGCAACTTGGCAGATCAGATGTCTAGTATGGGTGCAACATTCGATGCTCAAGTTATTTCTGGAAGTATGGATTCCGGTACATTCTAACACATATTTGGATAATTAAACATGTCAACATATCAATTACAAATGAGAAGAGGCAGTACATCACAGATAGCATCATTTACTGGTGCTGCCGGTGAACTTACAGTCGATTCTGATAAAAATACTTTAGTTGTTCATGACGGAACTACTGTAGGCGGACACTATATTGCCAGTGCTGCTGACGTAGCAACTATTATAAATATTCATAGATTCCTTAATACTAATCAAGCATCGGTGGATACATTTGATGCAACAGTGTATCGATCAGCAAGATATAATGTACAAATTACTTGTGGAACAAGTTATCAATCTGTAAATATCAATGTATTGCATGATGGAACTACCGTACATAAGGTGATTTATAACGATCTAAATACATCAGGATCATTAGGAACATTTGATGCACATATCGTATCCGGTACTTTTGAGTTATTGTTTACACCTAATACTGCTAATACATTTGTGAGATATTTAAGAGAGATTCTACCTGTTGCATGATTCATCATCAACCAATTATTTTTCTAACAGTCAACTAATAAAGAGTTCATAAAAAAATGACAACAACACTACAATTAAGAAGAGGCAATACCGCAGAAATCGCAGTCTTTACAGGGGCTGTTGGTGAGGTAGTCGTAGATACAGACTTAAATACATTGGTTGTAAATGATGGTGTAACACAAGGTGGTCACTATATTGCAACACAGGCTGATCTTTCAAGTATCACAAGTAACACTGTAAGCACATCAGATTTTAGTACGTTAGTTGTCACATCACAACTAGCCTATGATACAGCAAATAGTGCTGGTGTATATGCTAACTCTGGCATTTCATTGGCACAGGCTGCATACGACAAAGCAAACATCAGCGAATCAGCAATCTACGGTGAGGCAGCATTTGCTCAGGCGAATACTGCAACTAATAATGCTGCTTCAGCATCACAGTATGCAAATACAGGTATTCAAAATGCTGCTTCAGCATCACAATACGCAAACTCTGGCATTTCATTGGCACAGGCTGCTTTTGATAAAGCAAATACAAGTGACTCTGCTGTATTTGGTCAAGCAGCATTCGATCAAGCAAACACAGCAACACACAATGCCACATCAGCGTCACAATATGCTAACACAGGTATCGCTAACGCAGCATCCGCTTCTAACTATGCTAACACTGGTATCGCTAACGCAGCATCCGCTTCTAACTATGCTAACACAGGTATTGCTAACGCTGCATCAGCATCACAGTATGCGAATACAGGTATTTCTCTAGCACAAGCAGCATACGATAAAGCAAATACAAGTGACTCTGCTGTATTTGGTCAGGCAGCATTTGATCAGGCAAATACTGCAACACATAATTCTGCATCTGCTTCACTATATGCAAATACAGGTATTCATAACGCAGCATCCGCTTCTAACTATGCTAACACTGGTATCACATTAGCACAGGCTGCATTTGATTCAGCAAATAACGTATCACCACAGATTCAACCAGCATTTGATACTGCTAATGCAGGATACAGTCAAGCCAACACAGCAACACATAATGCAGCATCGGCATCACAGTACGCTAATACAGCATTGAGTAATGCAGCAAGTGCGAGTCAATATGCAAATACTGGTATCACATTGGCACAAGCAGCATTTGACAAGGCAAATACAGATGCAACACTAGAAAGTGCTGCATTTGATCAAGCCAATACTGCAACACACAATGCGGCATCTGCTTCACAGTATGCAAACTCTGGTATTACATTAGCACAATCATCATACGATCAGGCAAATACAGCAACACACAATGCTGCTTCAGCATCACAGTATGCTAACTCTGGTATCACATTGGCGCAGGCAGCATTTGATTCTGCTAACAATGTTTCACCACAGATTCAACCTGCATTCAATACAGCAAACGCAGCATTTACTAAAGCAAACTCAGCAGGTACTCTAGCACAGTCTGCTTATGACAAAGCAAACACAGATGGTACACTTGCTTCAGCAGCGTTCACTCAAGCAAATACTGGTGTAAATCTAGCACAATCAGCATATGATAAGGCAAACTCATCCGGTACATTAGCACAGAATGCCTATGATGCTGCTAATACTAAGTATTCTTCATCAGGTGGCACAATCTCTGGTGACGCAACTGTAACAGGTAACTTCACAGTTAATGGTAACTTGGATGTTAAAGGTACTGTTACAACTATTGAATCTACCAATACAACAATCAAAGATAATATCATTGTATTGAACAAAGGTGAATCAGGTAGTGGTGTTACATTAGGTGCATCTGGTATTGAAGTAGATCGTGGTACTCAGACATATCAACGCCTAATCTGGAGTGAATCAACAGGTAAGTGGGTTGCTGGTCCAGTTTCAAGTGAAGTCGCATTGGCAACAGAACCATTTGTGTACACTGCAATCTCCGGTAAGGCAAACACATCATCACTAGCAACTGTAGCAACATCTGGTTCGTATAATGATCTAACTAACAAACCAACATTGTTCTCTGGTGCATACGCAGACTTGACAGGTAAACCAAGTCTATCAACAGTGGCCACATCAGGTAACTATCAAGATTTGTCAGGTCTACCTACACTGTTCTCTGGATCATTTACTGATCTAACAAACAAACCAACAACAGTAAGTGGTTATGGCATTACAGATGCATACACCATTACTCAAGTTAACTCTGCAATTTCATCAAATGTATCATACATCTCTGGTGTAGATTCAACTCAGAATACAAACATCAGTGCAGTAACAACAAATGCATCGGCAGCATTTAACAAGGCAAACTCAGCAGGTACTGTAGCACAATCAGCATACGATTCAGGTAATACTACAGCAACTCTAGCATCAACTGCTAATACAACTGCTACATTTGCATACTTACAGGCTAATGCTAGTACATCACTTGCTCAATCTGCTTATGACAAAGCAAATACAGATGGTACAATTGCTTCAGCAGCATATACACAGGCAAATACTGGTACAACTCTAGCACAGTCTGCATATGATAAGGCAAATTCAGCAGGTAATCTAGCACAGTCTGCATATACACAAGCAAATACTGGTTCATCAGTTGCTGCATCCGCTTTCACTAAAGCAAACTCTGCTGGATCACTAGCACAGGCAGCATATGATTCAGGTAATACTACAGCAACTCTAGCATCATCTGCCAATACAACAGCAACAGCAGCGTTCACCAAAGCAAACAACGCAGGTACTGTAGCACAATCAGCATTTGATGCGGGTAATACTACAGCAACTCTAGCATCAACTGCCAATACAACTGCTACTGCTGCATTCAGTAAGGCAAACAGTGCCGGTGTTGTGGCACAATCAGCATTTGATGCTAGTAACTCAGTAGCAATTGTTGCCAATACTGCTAGTGCAACAGCAACAGCAGCATTCAGTAAGGCAAACAATGTTGGTACACTAACACAGGCATCATACGATTCTGGTAACAGTACTGCTATCATTGCTAACACAGCAAGTACAACAGCAACTGCTGCATTTGCCAAAGCCAACTCTGCTGGTACTGTAGCACAATCAGCATTCGATGCCAGTAACTCAGTAGCGATTGTTGCTAACACTGCTAGTTCAACAGCAACTGCTGCATTTGCCAAAGCAAACTCGGTTAGTACAGTAGCACAGGCAGCATACGATTCAGGCAATAGTACTGCTATCGTTGCTAACTCAGGTGTTACAATAGCACAGGCAGCATTTGCTTCTAGTAATACTAAGTTCAGTTCATCTGGTGGTACAATCTCAGGATCAGTATCCATTACCAATGACTTGACAGTTTCTGGTAATCTAGTCATCTCTGGTAACTCAACAACAATTAGTTCATCACAACTTGTTGTAAATGATCCATTGATTTACTTGGGTGTAGGCAACTACTCAAGTGATACACTAGACATTGGTTTTATTGGACATTACAACAATGGTGCAAATGCTCACTCTGGTTTGATTCGTGATCCAAATCTCAAAGAATACATCTTCTTCCAAGGTTACTCACCAGAAGTTGAATCCAACAACGTCATCAATATTGCTGATCCATCATTTGCATATGCTAACGTCAATGCTAGTTACTTCAAAGGTAATGTAATTAGTAACGGTGTCAATCTAGGCACATATGTACAGGCAGCATTTGACAAGGCCAATACAGATAGTATCGTATCATCAGCAGCATTTGCTAAAGCAAATTCAGCAGGTACTGTAGCACAATCAGCATACGATAAAGCAAACAATGCCGGTACTGTAGCACAATCAGCATTTGATTCAAGTAATTCTGTTTCAACAGTTGCTACCGCAGCATTTACTAAGGCAAACAATGCAGGTACTGTAGCGCAGTATGCTTTTGATTCAAGTAACAATGTTTCAACAGTTGTTACAGCAGCATTCATCAAAGCAAACTCTGCTGGTACTGTAGCACAGGCATCATATGATTCTGGTAACAGTACTGCTATCATTGCTAACACAGCAAGTACAACTTCTACCGCCGCATTCGTTAAAGCAAATAGTGCAGGTAGTGTGGCACAGTCTGCATTCGATGCTAGTAATTCAGTAGCAATTGTTGCTAATACAGCAAGTACAACAGCATCAGCAGCATTTGTCAAGGCAAATAATGTTGGTACATTTGCACAAGCAGCGTTTGATGCTGGCAATACTACAGCAACTCTGGCAACAACTGCTAATACGACTGCTACTGCCGCATTTGCACAGGCAAACTCTGCTTCATCAGTTGCTGCATCTGCTTTCACTAAAGCAAATTCTGCTGGATCAATAGCACAAGCAGCATTTGATTCAAGTAACAATGTTTCAACAGTTACTTCGGCAGCATTCACTAAAGCAAACTCTGCTGGTACACTAGCACAGGCTGCATTTGATTCGGGCAATACAACATCAACTATTACTACTGCCGCATTTACTCAAGCAAATGCTGGTGTTACATTAGCACAAGCAGCATTTGCTTCAGGTAATGCTACATCATTGTTGGCACAGTCCGCATATGACAAGGCAAATAATGTTGGTACACTAGCACAGAATGCTTACAATGCTGCCAACTCTGCTGGTACAACTGCTACATCAGCATACACACAGGCAAACTCTGGTGTATCACTGGCAACAACTGCTAATACAACAGCAACAGCGGCATTTACTACTGCTAATTCTGGTGTATCACTGGCAACAACTGCTAATACAACAGCAACTGCTGCATTTACTGCTGCTAACTCAGCATCAGCACTAGCAACTACTGCTAATACAACTGCTACCGCAGCATTTACTCAAGCAAATACAGCATTCAATAATGCCGCTAGTGCAAGTGCATATGCTAATACTGGTATCAACAATGCTCAATCAGCCAGTAACTATGCTAACACAGCAATTAATAATGCACAGTCTGCTTCTAACTATGCCAACAACGGCATTAATCTAGCACAAGCAGCATTCAATGCTAGTAACTCAGTAGGCATTATTGCTAACACCAAGTTTAGTTCATCTGGTGGTACAATTACTGGTGATACAACAGTTACTGGTAACCTAACAGTCACTGGCCAAACATTCTATGCTAATACAGTTAATCTAGTAGTTGAAGATAACATCATCACATTGAACTCAAATGTGACAGGTGCTCCAACACAGAATGCTGGTATTGAAGTGAATCGTGGTAGTAGTGCTAACACATCATTCATCTGGAACGAGTCTGCTAAGGCATGGCAGTTCACAAATGATGGTACAACATTCCAGACTGTTGCTAATACTTCATCAGTATCATCTGGTTCAACATTAGCACAGAATGCATACAATCAGGCAAACACTGCTAATACAACAGCGACATCAGCATTTATCGCTGCCAACGCAGCATCATCATTAGCAACTACTGCTAATACAACAGCAACTGCCGCATTCGTACAGGCAAACTCTGGTGTAACATTAGCAACAACTGCAAATACAACTGCTACCGCAGCATTTACTCAGGCAAATACTGCTAATACACTGGCACAAGCATCGTTCACTGCTGGTAACAATACACTATCATTTGCACAAGCAGCATATGCTTCCGGTAATAGTACAGCACTAGTTGCTAACTCTGCTAACACATTGGCACAGGCAGCATTCACTGCTGGTAACACAACATCAACTCTAGCAACAAGTGCTAATACTACTGCTACCGCAGCATTTACTGCCGCCAACGCAGCATCATCATTAGCAACCACAGCAAATACGACAGCAACTGCTGCATTTGTACAAGCGAATACTGCATTCAACAATGCTGCTTCGGCATCTACATATGCTAATACTGCTGCTAGATTGGCGTTTGCTACAGTAACAGCAAATGGTACATCAAGTGTTGCTTCAAGTAACAATGATACCTTGACAATTACTTCTGCTACTGCAAACGGTATTAACGTATTGACACCAAGTAGTAAGACAATTGATATTGGTTTGAGAACATCTGGTGTAACAGCAGGAACATACGGTAGTTCATCTAACGTAGCAGTGATTACAGTAGATAGTTTTGGTCGTGTCACATCAGCATCCAATACTGCAATCAGTACTGTTACATTGGCAAACGGTTATGTTACTTCTAACACATTAACAACCAGTACAACATCACAAGTTTCTGTTGATTCATTCCCAACATCAACTTATCGTTCTACTGAATACTTGGTTCAGATGACTTCAGGTTCAAGTTATCACACAATCAAACTATTAGTAATCCATGATGGTACTACTGTGTACATGAATCAGTATGGTGAGATATTCACAGGTTCATCACTAGGTTCATTTGATGCAAGTATTACAACTGGTACATTGAATCTGTTGTTCACACCAGTTAATGCAACAACCACAGTGAAATTGATTAGAACAAACGTCAACGTATAAATAGAATAAACAAGATTAAACTAAGGATAATCTAAAATGACAACAAAAGTTTTAAGTTCAACTCTAAGTAATACGATTGGAACAGTGACAGCAACTCCACTGTATTTGCAGTCCAACAATACGACTGCGGTAACTGTAGATACTAGCCAGAACGTGGCAATCGGTACAACAACTGCAAATAACGGAGCAAAATTATCTGTTACGGCAGATGCTTCTGCTGTTCAAGTATTAGGTTTAAGAGATTCTGCTTCAACTTATGCTAATAACGATAACTATATTTTATTCACAAATAGCGCAGCAGCAACTGCTGGGGGAATAACACATCCGGCAGTCACAAGCATAGGTTTGTGGGGAAATACAGATATTAGATTTTTTCAAGGGGCCGGAGCTACTGAGGTAATGCGTATCGACTCCAGCGGCAACTTGCTGGTGGGAACTACAAGCGTAAATTATGCTGGTAACGGTTTCACTTTATCTAGTAATTCTGGTACAACAAAATGGTTGGTTGGTCCTGTTACTTCAAGCCCCGGTCAATTTTATATTGCTTCTAGTGGCACTACAGGTGTTTATTTAAGCAGCACTAGCGCAACATCTTGGACATCAAATTCTGATGAACGCTTAAAAACAGATTTGATTCCAATTGAAAATGCGACTACAAAAGTTGCATCACTGCGTTCAGTAACAGGAAGGTATAAAGCAGACCCAGAAGGAACAAGCAGAGCTTTTTTAATTGCTCAAGATGTTCAAGCCGTATTGCCTGAAGCCGTATCAGTATCAAAAATTTCTGGTTCAGATGATGACACGGAATACTTGGGTGTTGCTTACACGGAGATCATCCCATTATTGGTAGCCGCTATTAAAGAACTCTCAGTCCAAGTTACTGCACTTCAATCCGACAACGCAGCATTAAAAGCAAAGGTAGGAATCTAACATGGCAAGCACGATACAAGTTAAATAATGAACTGGGCTACTGAACAAGATCCACGCCTACCGGGATGGCTAAACACCATCCTGAACTGGCCACATTAGTTGCACAACAGGTTGCTGAAATTGCAGCGTTAAAGGCAAAAGTAGGCATATAAATCGTATATTTTAACTTATAAAAAATACTAAATAAAAGTATTAGTTAAACGACTTAACACAACTTAACACAACCATAGGGGATAGTGAACCGAAATGGCTAACCAAAACAATTTCGTTGTCAAAAACGGATTAACAGTAGGATCAACACAAGTTATTGATGGAAGTACAAACATCACCACCACTGGTGTAACCATCAATACAGTCAATGTTGCATCTGCTTTAGTCTACTCATCAAACACTGCAAACACTGCATATTCCACTGCTAACTCAGCATACATCACTGCTAATGCTGCATTTGCTGCTGCTAACTCTGGTGCAAGTGCTCAGAACGCATACAATACTGCTAATGCTGCTTATGCTACTGCTAATGCTGCTTTTGCTAAGGCAAATACAGGTGGTGGTGGCGGTGGTTCTGGTAATACTATTGTTACTGTTACTAGTACCAACAAATTGATTACTGCAACAGCAGGTCAGACTGTATTTGTTACACCAACTTATACCGTAGGTGCTAATCAGTTATCTGTATTCATTGATGGTGTTGCACAGGCTGCTAACACAGACTATACAGAAACAACCACAACATCTATCACATTCAACACTGGATTGGCAGCAGGTGATTTAGTATACGTTCAGGTATCTGGATACTCATCATCTAATGTTGCATATTCTACCATGTCATCTGTGTTTGCTAATACCACAGCAACCGCAGGGCAGACTGTATTCAATACACCAGTATATTCACCTGGTTCAAATCAGGTTGAAGTGTTTATCAACGGTGTTGCACAGTTACCTGGATATGATTACACTGAAACTTCTACTAGTTCTATCACATTGACCACTGCGGCAACCGCAGGTGACGTGGTGATGGCACGAGTGTTCACTGGATTTATATCAGCACCTAACGGATTACTTCTAAATAGTAACACAGTTTCATCAAGTTATACACTACCAGCAGGTACAAATGCTATATCTGTTGGTCCAATGACCATTGCGAATACGGCAAACGTCACCGTAGGTTCAACCAGTCGCTGGGTAATTCTATAAGGGGAACGAAATGGCATACGGACAATTAGCAGTAGATAAATTAACAAGTAGTACAGGTGCGGCATTCAGTCCAGCATCCAGCGTAATGCGTAACCGTATCATTAACGGTGCGATGGTGATTGACCAGCGTAATGCGGGGGCTTCTACAACTCCTAGTGCAACGGCTACCAATATATATACATTAGACAGGTGGGTTTATTTTCAATCCGTAGCATCTAAATTTGCAGTTCAACAAAATGCTGGTTCAGTAACTTCACCAGTAGGATTTAGCAATTATCTTGGATTGACATCACAATCAGCATATTCTATTGGTACAAATGATTATTTTGGAGTACAGCAAACAATAGAAGGATTTAATACATCCGATTTAGGATGGGGTACTGCTAATGCTAAAACCGTCACCTTATCTTTCCAAGTTTATTCATCATTAACAGGAACATTTGGTGGTTCTATTCAAAATGCCACCCAAGGCAGAAGTTATCCATTTACTTATACAGTTTCTTCGGCTAATACTTGGACATCAATTAGTGTAACTATTGCTGGCGATACTAGCGGAACATGGGTTGGCTCGTCTAGTGCTGGTTCTATTCGTGTCAATTTTGGTCTTGGTATGGGTTCTTCATTTAGCGGTACTGCTAGTTCATGGGCTGGCTCAAACTACCTTTCTGCCACAGGAGCAGTCAGCGTAGTCGGCACATCCGGCGCAACCTTCTACATCACAGGCGTACAGCTAGAGGTTGGCTCAGTAGCCAGCAGTTTTGAGTATCGTCAGTATGGTCAGGAATTGGCGTTGTGCCAGCGGTATTATCAATATATCAGTGCAGCAACTTACGCCAATCCTTTCATAATGACTACAAGAGCAGCTACAACTAAATTTGTTGGGTTTCAATTACCTGTGGCATTACGTGCATCACCCACGATAGCAACAAACTCAACTGGTACTGTTCGAGTTATATATTCAGGTACTTATGTTGATAGTACAACAGGTAGTGTAGCTGTTGGTGGTGTAACACCTACAGCTACTGGGTATCAAGATTCTGCGTATGTTCAGTTAAATTATACTGGCGCAATGTCAACTGTTGGTGATACTGCTAATACACTATAT
>Ga0207959_1000126_pt1 | contig 21657 bp, 13 predicted proteins | sample CryBogCBH20Aug07_FD_184609 | JGI IMG/M metagenome (GOLD analysis project Ga0207959, IMG submission 184609) | Freshwater microbial communities from Crystal Bog, Wisconsin, USA - CBH20Aug07 (SPAdes) (version 2) | ecosystem: Environmental > Aquatic > Freshwater > Lake | place: Crystal Bog... | reverse complement strand
TGGCAAAAGCCGCCAAATCAACAAACCCTAAAGTGGCAAAGATGGCAAATCTGGCCAAGACTTTGGGCAAGCTGAAGAAGTAATATGTGGATCCCTTCACTCTCGTTGCCTTGGCAAGCGGTGCTTTCAAGCTCTGCAAAGACGCTTGTGAGATGTACAAGGAAGGGCGCCAGATTGTTACTGACATCGCCCATGAAGTTGATGGAGTTGTCAAAGACGTTAAGGCAGTACAAAAGAAAGCCAAAGGTCTTCTTGGGTTCTTGAGCGCCGTATTTGGCAAAAAAGAGGAAGAGCAACCACAAGTTGCTCAACCCGCCAAGAAGGTTAAAAAGAAGAAAGAACCACCGCCAGAATTTGATGAAAACCTCATTTACCAACAAGTGAGTGATGCTTTGATCAAATTTTATAGAGCGTACAACGCACTGAAAAACTATGTAAAAGAGCAAGAAGAGTTTGCTCTTCACGCGAACCCAGAAGATGGCGAAGAAGCCGCAATTAAAATCACGATTGCCAATCTTCAAATGGAAAAGTTAAATCAAGATTTGACTGACTACATGGTTTATCACGTGCCGCAAGAATTAAAAGACTTGTACACAAGGGTGAACAAACAAATTGGGCATATTGCTAATGTGCAAGCGATAGCTAAACGGGAGGAGATGCTAGCAAAACGGAGAGCACTATGGCAACGAGCTCAAAAGGCGGACCAAATAAAAAACAGAATGGTGGCTTCAGTAATTACAGTTCTTCTGATCCTTTGGATGTGGGGGATGATTCTAAGTCTGACGCACCAGCCATCGTATTGATTGTAATTTTGCTGGTTGTCATTTTGTTCTTTTTGCCTTTGCTCGGTTGGATGTATGTAGACATCAGGGCTATGGAAATCAGGGTAGACAAAGCTTTAGCAAGGATTGAAGGCAAATGATTAAAAAACCCAGTTTTATATACACGTCGGTATTGATATGTATATTTTTTCCATTTTTGTGTGCAAGTTGCAATGATACTTACAGGTATTATTGCCAAGATCCTGACAACTTCAATAAAGAACGTTGTCAAAAGCCTAGATGTGAGTTTAATCAGGATTGTCCTGAGTATTTGGTAGCCCCTATTTTGGAGAAAAAAATTGAAGGAACTCCTGCTCCTATTGCTCAACAGCCCCAAGGAACGCCTGTCTGCCGATGAGATAGAAATCAGGGTCCGATCTTTTGTGATCATTGTAGTGACCTTGATTCTTGCGTTTATTGTGATGGCTCTTCTTTACTCGGTGACTTTTGTTAGTCAGCCAATCAAGGCTATGGCACCGATCGATCAAGCCTACACCAAGATGCTTAATGATATAGTATTACTTATTGTTGGCGGTATTGGTGGTATTTTGACTAAGGGCTTGACCAATGAAGCCACAAACATGATGAACGCAGCGAAGGCAAACAAAGATGCCTATGTAGCCCCTCCACCACCGCCCCCTGCGCCTATTATCATGACTGCCCCAGCCCCAAACTGGACGCCTCCTCCACCACCCATGAGTCCTCCCACCTTGGAAGCCGACCACGAACGTGAGAGAATGGCGCAAGCTAGGGCTGGTCTATGAGCTGGTTGTCATGGTTCTTTGATGACCTGTTTTATTGGATAGCCATCATTGCGCTAGTAGGTGGCGCAGTGGCTTATGTGCTGAGTTATCTTGTAGGGTTTATCCCTATGTTAAAGCCCCATGCCCTTATCATGAAGGTTGTGGGATTATCGTTGGTTGTTATAGGAGGCTATTATGTTGCTGATCACCGAGGTTATGAAAGACGGGTTGCAGAAGATAAAGCAGAAATTGAACGACTTAATGGTGAAGCTAGGGCTAAAGAAGCCGAGCTCAACACCAAGCTCGCAAGAGCCACCAGCCAACTGAAAAAGGCTAAAGATGACATTCAGACCAAGCAAGCTAGCATTAATGCTCGCATTGACTCTGGCGAGTTGCGCCTCCCCACCACCTGTGGTGTACAAGCCGATCCAAGTGCCCCCGCTGGGGATGGAGCCGCTGGAGCCGAATCTGAGCGACAGGCTATTAAAGATATTGTCCAAATCGCCGCAGACGGGGACTCAGCCATCGTCAGCTACAACTCCTGCATCGCCCGTTACAACCAAGTGATGGAAACCGTGAATGAGGGTGTGAAATGATTACAGCAGAAAAACTTCATGCCCTACAAATTGGGCCAGAATGGGTGGAACCACTGAATGCAACAATCCAAAAGTTCACCATTTTTACCGTCAAAGAACAGGCCGCATTTATCGGACAGCTTTCACATGAGTGCAACCACTTCCGAACACTGGAAGAAAATCTTAACTATCGAGCCGAAACCCTTCAAAAGCTGTTCGGTCATAAATTCAAGCCCGGAGAAATTGATCTTTACGCCCACAATCCCATTAAGATTGCCAACAGAATTTACGCCAATCGAGGCGGCAATCGAGATGAGGCGTCAGGCGATGGGCATCGCTTCCACGGACGAGGCTGTATCCAGCTCACATTTCACGATAATTACTGGCACTGTGGACAAGCCTTGGGTCAGGATTTTGTGATGAACCCTCAGTTAGTGGCAACTCCCATGTGGGCCGCTATGAGTGCGGGCTGGTTCTGGGGTACGCATGGATGCAATCAATTGGCTGAATCTGGTAATGAAGAGGGGCTTTGTAAACGCATAAATGGGGGTCTTTTTGGCTTGAATGAGCGAATTGATTTGACTGCCAAAGCGCTTGCCGTTTTAAGCGCCTAATGAGAGAATAAGGCATGGCCACACAACCCTATCAAATGCTACCGGTGGTATTTCGCCCCGGAGTAAACCGAGAGCAAACCCAATATACTGCAACACAAGTAGGCACAAGCTCGGCCAGCTATTCAATTGCTGGGGGTTGGTATAAATCCCAATTGGTCAGGTTTAGACAAGGATTTCCTGAAAAACTAGGTGGCTGGTACCCATACAGTACGATTACATACTTGGGTATTTGCCGTTCTTTATTTAATTGGGCCGCATTAGATGGTACAAGCTTAGTTGGAGTAGGAACCAATTTAAAGTTTTATATTAGCAAAAATGGGACTTATTTTGATATCACGCCCATACGTGGTACTGCAACGCTAACAAATCCATTCACAGCAATTAATGGACAAGCAACGATTACTGTTTCAGCTACTGCACATGGTGCAGTCACAGGTGACTTCGTAACTTTTAGCGGGGCTACAGGACTAGGTGGAAACATCACTGCTGGTGTTCTTAACCAACAATACCAAATTACAGTTACAAGTGCAAACACTTATACATTTGTAGCTACTGCTACGGCAAATTCAACCGACGTAGCGGGTTCACCCGGAGGTGGAACAGTAACTGCTACATATCAAATCAATACTGGCCCTGCTATTGAAGTACCTTTGTTTGGTTGGGGCACTGGAACATGGGGTGCTGGGCCTTGGGGTACAGGTGTTACCACAACCATAGCTTTGAGGCTTTGGAGCCAATCCAATTTTGGACAAGATTTAATCTTTTGTCCTAGGGGTGGTGGCATATATTATTGGGCCTACAGCTCAAGTATTTCTACTCCTGCGGTAAATATTTCAACTTTGTCGGGAGCGTCTGATGTACCGACTATTGCTAATTTTATCTTTGTCTCCGATGCTAGTCGCTTTGTGTTTGCATTTGGCACTAACGCTTTGGGAACCAGCACTCAGGATCCTATGTTGGTTCGTTGGTCTGATCAAGAATCTGTGACCATGTGGACACCTGCAGCCACCAATCAAGCTGGAGACATTAGGCTATCACGTGGTTCGCAAATTATCAGTTGCGTGCAGAATAGGCAGGAGATTATTGTTTGGACGGATACGTCTGTGTATTCTTTCCAATATATAGGCACGCCGGGTGTTTGGGGCTCAAACATTGTTGGGGATAACGTTTCAATCGTCAGTCAAAATGCAGCTATTCTTGCTGCAGGTACAACGTATTGGATGGGTATTGATAAATTCTACAAATACAACGGTACAACCGATACTCTTCGTTGTGACCTTAGAGAGTACATATTTTCAAACATCAATCTCAATCAAAGCCAACAAATCTTTTCTGGAACCAATGAAGGATACAACGAAGTATGGTGGTTCTATTGTTCAGCCAATAGCACAACAATTGATAGTTATGTGATTTATAACTACAAGGACGACATTTGGTATTACGGACAGATGGGCAGAACTGCTTGGATTGATTCAACCGAATTGACATATCCTTTAGCTGCTACCTATAACAATACGCTTGTTTACCATGAATATGGGTTGAACGACAATACAACTGGAACTGACAACCCTATGGATTCTTATATTCAGTCTTCTGAATTTGATCTCCAGTATGGTACTAATTTTGCGTTTATCAATCGCATTTTGCCCGATGTAACATTTAGAAAATCCACTGCATCTAACCCACAAGTTACGATGACGTTGATCCCATTGCAAAACTCAGGTTCAGGATACAATACGCCCCAGACTCAAGGCGGCACAAACATTGCTTCGGTTAGTCGTACTGCAACATCTCCAATTGAGCAGTTCACAGGGCAAGTATTTATTCGTTTACGTGGACGTCAGTTGATTTTCCAAATTGAAGGCAACCAGCTTAATCTGCAGTGGCAAATTGGTACGCCTAGGATTGAAGTAAAACCTGATGGTAGAAGGGGGAACACATGAGTATTCCAATTATTAACGTAGCACCTAATTTACCCCTTCCCCCTGCGCAATATAGTCAAGCCTATTTTGATGCGTTGACTAAAGTTCTTCGTTTGTATTTTGCGAGTAATGATAATTTTAACCAAGTCATTAGCAACCAAGTATCAACCAACCAAGCACTTATTTGGCTGGGGGTTTAATGGCTAATTATCAAAACGTCACTCCAGTACAGATTGCACAAGCTGCTCTAACAACCAGCTACACAACGCTTTACACTGTCCCAACAAATCCGACTACACCGACTCGCACATACCTCAAACAGATTGATGTGTGCAATACAACCGGTTCGGCGATTACTTTTAACTTGCACATTGTCCCTGCAACATTTAGTGCGGGCACTCAAAATGCTTTGTTTTACACGCAGAATGTCCCTGCAAATACCACGTTTTCTTATGCTGGTGTGCAGGTTTTGCCGACCAGCTCGTTCATATCAGCTAAAGCTTCAACCACAGGGTTGACCATAACAATTAGCGGTGGGGAAGCTGTGTAATGGCAGATATATCCTCGGATCAGATTGTTAGTTTTATTCAGAACACCGAAGCGCAATATGGTGGGAATAATGCACAGTCTCAAGCAGCCGTTGCTGCTGCCATGGATCAGTATGGGGTTACGCCCGCACAAGTAGCTTCTGCGATTGGGTCTGATACCGGTACTATTCAAGGCATATATAACAAAGTCAATCCGACTGGAACATATTATGTGCCTCCAGCTACTAGTGCACCCATAGTAACTACATCTGGAATTGCTTCGGTTATAACCACACCTGCACCTACAATTGCTACTGGGATTAGCTCCGCCGTTAGTACGACTCCTACGCCAACAGACTCCCCTGCGCCAACAATTCCAACTGGGATTGCCACAGTTATTACCACACCTGTACCAACAACCACACAACCCTTTACAACTCAGGTAGCTACAACTCAACCCCCTATAACTCAGGTAGCTACAACTCAACCCCCTATAACTCAGGTAGCTACAGCTCAACCTCCTACAACAACGCCAGCCCCTACTTCTGCACAGGGTTTGTCTGCTAATGTTATGACGCAAATGGAAGCAGCATATGCATCTGGGGATACGGCTACATTAAACAAATTACTTAAAGACAACAACGTTACTACTAGCCAACTGCAATCTGAATTTGGGTTAAGTGCAGCCCAAACAAACAGTATGTTTGCAAATGGCATTCAAACAGTCGATGCACCAACAGGCACAGATGGGTTTGCCAATTGGTACGCTGCGCACCCAAATGCTACAAATGCTGAAATTGGCCAAGCTGTGGGCCAATATGGGATTACGACTGATCAAGCGGCTGCAGTTACGGGAGTTGACAGTAAGACTGCCAGAGAAAACTATTTAACTTTAGACCAACTACAGCAACAAAACTCTAATTTAACTCAAGGTATCAACGCCATCACAAAAGGTGGGCAAGTAACACAAGTTGGCACAAATGATGACGGTACTCCACAGTACGCATTAAACGGTATTTCAGTTACTAAAAACCCTGACGGTTCCTATTCTTACGCAACAGGTAATCCAACCCGTGGTGGTGGGGATAGCCTTACGTTTACAACGGACGCAAATGGTAATGTAATTGTTCCCACAGATCTAGCGTCTACCTATAAGTGGTCAGCAGGGCAACCTGGTTCGGTTATTGGAGGGATAAAAACCGCAGTGGGGCAAGGTCTTGTGGCTACATTCAATGCAGCCGAGCCTGCTATTGCTATGGCGTTGTCAATGAATCCAGCCACTGCTCCGTTCATGGCTGCTGCCAGCGCATACTCTTCGTTTAAGAGTGGTAATATTGTCCAAGGTGTCATCAGTGCTCTTTCTGCTGCTGGTGCATGGGGCCAGCAACAATTAGCCGCTGCCAACGCCGCTGCCGCTGCTGGGGATACCGTAGGTGCAGCCAGTATTCTCGATCAGGCCAATTCATGGCTTGCTTCTAATGCCGGTAATTTAAAAACGGCAGCAAATGTGGTTTCTGGTATCAATGCAGTAGACAAAGGTAACTATGTAGGAGCCTTAACTGCTGCGGCAAATGTATTTAATACTGGTGTTAACAAAGATGTTAATACTGCGCTCAATTTAGCCTCGGCAGCCACTGCAATGCAGAAGGGAGATACAACATCTCTATTGTTGGCTGTCAGTAATTTGACCGGAAGCCAAGATGCCAAGACCGCTGCGGCAGCAACACAATTGCAAAATGCCCTTAACAGCGGCAACCAAAATTCAATTTTTACAGCATTTAAAAATCTGGCTGGCGCAGCAAATGTAGCGTTAGCCGATACATCTACAACAGCGCCACCTAGCACTACAGCAGCGCCGACTCAAACTGCATACACCCCATATACCAATAGTGCGGACGCAACTGATTACACTGCGCAAATGGCGGCTATCAGCCATGACTTATACACGGATTCAAGTACAGCTTCTGCGCTTCCTAATTTTGTGCCAAACGTGGGTAATATAGTACAAGGCTATATCCAACCTGTAATGAGCACTTTGGAGGCCGCTGCTAATGATGCAAACTTTAGCCCCAGTAAATTTGCCGACTTGCTGGGCAAAGCACAATCGGTGTTGGGGGCCACGCCATTTTCAGCCGCATTAAAGTTTTTAACCTTTACTGGTGGTATAGATCCAAATGAACAAGCTAAATTAGATGCTTTAAAAACTGTTGGGTTTGTACCCCCCGGAGTACCTCCTGCGATTACTCAGCCCCCAGCTACAACCCAAGCTCCCGCTACAACTCAAGTTCCAAAGACGACTGCGCCTCCCCAAACAACTGAGGAACCCACAACTGCGCCCCCTGAAACAACTGCGCCTCCTCAAACAACTGAATCTCCGAGCACAGAGCCACCTGAAACAACTGAGCCACCCTTAACTGTACCTATTGAGACAACTGCGCCGCCAGAGACATCTAAGGTGCCAGCCACAACTGCTCCTCCTGTAAGTTTGCCGTTTGATCCAACCGATCCAAACACATGGACGACTTCGCCACCTAGAACTGAGCCAGCCACAACAGCACCGCCAAAGACATCTGAAGCTCCGGTTACAACTAAGCCATTTGATCCATTAGACCCAAGTACATGGACAACTGCGCCACCGTCAACAAAACCGGCTACAACAGCGCCCCCAACACTTACGCCTACACCTACGCCTACAGGTACAGCTACGCCTACGCCCACTCCAACACCGACGCCCACTCCAACACCGACGCCCACTCCAACGCCTACGCCCACTCCAACGCCTACGCCCACTCCAACACCGACGCCCACTTTAACACCGACGCCCACTCCAACACCGACGCCTACTCCAACGGCCACAGGTACACCCAAGCCTACGCCAACACCAACTCCAACTTCAACGGCTACTCTTAAGCCAACACCAACACCCACGCCTACCCCAACGGCCACAGGTACAGCTACGCCCACACCAACCCCAACTCCGACTTCAACGGCTACTCTTAAGCCAACACCTACACCCACGCCCACACCAACTTCAACTGTGCCGTCAACTACGGTGCCACCTACAACAATTCCGCCAACTACGCTACCACCCACCACAGTACCGCCCACAACGGTGCTTACAACTGCGCCGCCAACTACTGTTCCAGTTACAACAGTACCACCAATAGTTACAACCAAAGCTCCAGCACCAACAACTGGGCCAACAGGACTGACACAGCCCCAAGCGCAAGCTTTGGCTACGGCGTTGGGTATCCCTGCACTGGCAAATGTGTTCTATTACGGCAAACAGTTTGGTGCTAAGTTTGAAAAAGTGGACAAGTATGGACACTTGATTGAAGAGCCATACAAGCCATTGAGCGTGACAAAACCCGGTGCTGAAGGGGATGAAAGCGATTATTCGGGAGGAGATCTTCCAGTTGCTAAATCTGACCAAACCAGCGAAAATACTACTGAAGACCCAGTGGCAAAGCTTTTAGGGGGCACAGACAATTCTGTGTCCATCAACGATATTTTGAAAATTGTAAGAGGGGAATAACATGGCGGACGCTAGTTTTGGTGATAGTTTAGATTCATTCTTTACAGGTACCTCAGACCCCGGCAACGACACAAATGTGGGTAAAGCATCGGTTGTCGATCAAATTCAAAATAGCGATGGATCTGTTACGACTGTTTGGTCTGATGGATCGACTTCAACTCAAGCCGCAAATAATATTACGCAAGGGGCACAAAATGTGCAGACCCCAAGTACTGATTTGGGCACAAGTATTAAAAACTTGCTCAGCGGCAATAGCTCTCTTGGTGTACCCGGGCAATTGGCCAGCCTTGCAGGGATTGCTTCTCTTTTAAATAACGCTTTGGGCGGAAGCGGTGGAAGTGTTTACAAAGGATATCAAGGTGGTATTCCCACGTTCCAAGCTTCAAGAGAACAATACGCTACACCTCAACAACAAGTCGGTACTTACTCTGCAAATTTACCTTCAAATGCCACACCCGCACAACAAGCTGCCGCTATAACTCCAAGCCAATTTGCCAATTACTTCCAAAACGCAGGAAGTAATCTAAGCCATGCGCAAATAGCTGATCAAATGAATCGCTACGGTATTACTCCTCAGCAAGCAGCAACAGCGTTGAACGTTGATCCTAATGTAGTTCAGCAAGCATATAGCGCAGCCATGGGCCCAAATGCACAATTAGGTTCTAACTATAGACCCGGACAAGGTGGAATTACATACTTTAGTCCTATGGTTTATCAACCCACATCTCAGTTAGCTACCGCACCAAGCACAACTGCGCCTCCTGTTACAACTCCAGCGCCCACTGCAAAAGCAGGTGGGATTATGCATGGTTATGCTGAGGGTGGTGGGATTGGATCGCTCGGTACGTATTCTGACGGAGGTAGAATGCTTAAAGGCCCAGGCGACGGAGTATCTGACTCTATTCCAGCAACCATAGGCGGCCATCAAAAAGCTGCGTTAGCCGACGGTGAGTTCGTTATCCCAGCCCGCATCGTTTCCGAAATTGGCAACGGCTCTAGCGATGCTGGAGCACGCAAGTTATACGCTATGATGGAGCGTATTCAACATGCCAGAAAAAAGACAACTAAAAATGTCGCTGCTGATACCAAAGCAGAAAAATATTTACCCGCATAAGGATATATCATGACAACTACGGCAGCTACATCAGGAACAGCAGCATCTGCACTTCCTTCAATTGGCGGATCATCAAGTTCCACACTGTCGGACTGGGCGGGGCCGTATGTCACGACCATGTTGGGGCAAGCACAAGCTGTTGCCAACCAACCCTACCAAGTTTACCAAGGGCCTTTGACTGCTGGCCCTTCTAGCGTACAACAAAACTTATTCTCTGGGATTGGTGGATTAACTCTTCCTCAAAATCTTGGACAAAGTTGGACTAATACAGGCGCTCCTGCGCTACCCAGTGCAGCTACCAACGTACCCAGTGAAACATCTTTAATCAGCCAAGCCGGTCAAGGACAGACTGCAGGATTCGGCCAGCCCGCACAATTGGATACTTCTGGTACTAGCATGGCTGCCCAGTACATGAACCCATACTTGCAGCAGTCTCTTCAGCCACAATTAAACCAATTGGCCTACACCGCCGGTATCAATGAGCAGGGTGATTTGAGCAAATTAACCCAAGCAGGTGCATATGGTGGTTCACGCCAAGCTGTAATGCAAGGTATCGACCAAGGTAATCTGTTAGCCCAACAAGCTGCGCAAATCGGCCAAGGTTACAACACTGCATATAACCAAGCACTAAGCCAATACAACCAAGAACAAGCCAATGCAAACACTTTGGCCAACACAATGAACACCATTGGCCAGACTCAGCAAGGTATCAACCAAGCTGGGGTCACTGCCGACTACAATGAGTTCTTGAACCAACGTAACTACCCCATGACCCAGCTGCAGTTTGAGCAATCCATGCTGCAAGGTTTGCCAATTTCCACAGTGACTAACACACCAACACAACAAACCGGTATTCAAGGTTTATCTAGCGCAATTGGCGGATTGGGGTCATTGGCTACAAACCTAAGCAACTTAGGTATTAAACTTAGTTAAAGGCTAACCATGTTTGACTTAAATAGAACCATTGGCGACTTGGTAGCCACGGCGCACGGGATGAACCCTGCTTCTCCTCTTACGCCTATTCAAGCCATGATGAAGTTGCAGCAAATCGACATGGCGCTCAAGCAAGGAAAAAATCCTAAAGACGTAGCCAAGAGCACTGTGCTCGATCAAACGCTTGAAGGGATTCAATCTGCGTTGACACCAAAACCCGCCCAACCATCCCAAGGTATTGCTCAAGGAATGCCAGTTTCACAAGGAGCTCCCCAAGGTGCACCGCAGGGCGGCCCACAAGCTGGCCCACTACAAGTGCAAGCACCAAGTCAACAGCAAGCAAACCAAGCACAGATGCAAGCTGCGGCTCAGCAACAAGCGATGGCTGCTCAACAAGCACCGCAACAACCAATGATGCCGATGGCTCATGGTGGAATTACGCACGTGCCATCTAATCTGCATTTCCATGGTGGTGGGATCATTGCGTTTTCGGGGCCAACATCTGATAACAATAATAGCCAAGTAAAAGATTCGAATGCTCCCGCAGCAACTAACTCACCTACTCCTACTAATCCGCCAGAAATTCAACCATACAACGCAGATGTTGCATTGGCTCAAGCACAACAACAAGCACAGGATTTGATTAACTATCAGCCCACAACAAATGTGCAGAGTAAAGCTGATATCTTAAAGACTATGCCTCAATGGGCACAAAGCGCTGCGGCCGTTGCACCGGGTGCTAACTATCTTCAAGATCAAAACGACATCAATGATTTGCAGCAAAAGCAATTCCTTGCTCAAAGAGAACATCTCCAGCAACAGCAAGGTCTTCCTGCATTATTTAAAGCCTTGACACAAGCGGGTCAAGTTACAGGACAAAGAGGTCTTGGTGCTTTCCTAGGTCAACTGGGTAGTGCAATTGATCAAGGCCAAGAATCTCAATTTGGTCAGCAGATGGCGTTGTCTACGGCTGAGATCAAACAAAAATCCACGATGGCTGATGCTAGGCATACAGTCGAAGAATTACAACGTGCCACTGCCAATAACGACGTACAGGGTATTCAGAAAGCTCAGTCTGATCTTGATAAGATTGCTAAGGACTTGCAAGTATCTAAAGCCACATTGGTCGGCCATTTGGCTACAACCGCTGGCTCAGTCAAGGCTGCTGAACGCAGGGCCGAAGCTACTGAAAATGCTGCAGAAGTTGGCGCCGAGGCTAGACGTGCCGCTGCTGATAAAACAAAACCGCTTAAAGACCAAGCTGAGGGTATTGCAATCTTTGCCAAAGACTTAAAACGTCAGCATAAAAATGATCCCGCATGGGACGATGACAGAATAAATGCCGAAGCTTTAAGACAGTACCAAACGGGCAAACAACAAGGCGCACTAACCGGAGTATTCGCACGTTCGCACAAAGATGCAATGACTGCATTGCAAAAAGAAAAATTGAACCGCTCAATAAATAGCCAAGCTCCGATGACGGAAGATGAAGAGCATGCGTACATAGAGAAATATATGGCCGGTGCTATGCCTTCTGCAACATCAAGTGGTGGCAGTACTGGAGGAGGGGCTAATTCTGCTCAGCCCCCCGGTACAACATTAGGAAAACATGTTGAAGGTAAAGGGCAAGAAGTGCTGAAAGATGGTAAAGTAATCGGCTATATGCGGGATTAATTATGCGCTTTGTACCTATTGAGGATGCAGCAGAACAGCCAACTACCACGGGGCCTAAATTTGTGCCCCTTGAAGAGAGCACTGGGCCTAAGTTTGTACCTATCGAAGAAGCTACTGCGCCAGCCCCAATTGTTAAAGCCAGCGCACCCGTAGTTGCACCAACACCCACATCAGCCCCATTAGCTGATCTTGGCTCCCCTATGGGGGAAAGTCTTGGTACTGAGATTACCAACGTTGCACAGCCTAAACCTGTAAGTGTATTGCAGGGTAAACAGCTTCCTCCCACTGCACCGACTGAAGATAAGTTTGTACTTAATCCTAAGTTTACCAATAGCATAGAAGCCCAACTTAATGCTTTACCTGAAGAAGAACGCCAAGCCGCATTGGATAATCTTGCCAAACGTACGGATGCTTATGGCCGTGCAGCTAAGTTAATTCAGCAACGCTATAAAAATTACGACGCTCTCAAAACCGATACTGAGAAAAAGACATTTGACCCTAGGCTCGAAGCGCAAACAAAACGTTTCATGGATAAAGGTTACAGTGCAGAAACTGCCGAAGGGGAAGCAGAAAGACAAGCACGAAGAGGTCAAATTGGCCCCGGTCTAGCGGAAGCAAAAGAAACACCGCAGTCAGTAATAGAAGGTGAAAAATACAAACTGCCTGATAACGCTACACCAATTGAACAGACGATCAATGCTTTGCAACGTGGTGGCAAGCAAGCGCTTATTGGTAGCGAACAAGCTGTTAGGGGTACTCATTTATTCCTTGGGGACATGCTCGGCCTTGACATGTCGAATACCAAGAATCGGCTAGACGCGCTTAACGAAAACCTTCAAGGCATGGGTGAGAATAAGTACAAACCCTTACAAATTGTTGAGGGCGCAATCTCTTCAATCGCTCAGCAATTGCCTTATTTATTAGCGGGTGTTGCCACAGGTTCTGAGGCTGCGGTACTGATGCCAATGTTCTCCAACTCATTTGGTCAGAACTATGAAGAAGCTCGCCGAAATGGTCTGAGTGTAGAAGACAGCACAATCCGTTCTACCCTTAATGCCGCATTTGAAGTGCTTGGTGAAAAGGCTGGACTCGGCTCAGAAATGAAAGCCATCCGTGCTTCTACCAAAGGAATGCCTACTAGCGACTTGGTTGCCTATTACACCAAAGCATTAGCACGTGAAATCCCCGGTGAAGAGTTTACATATGCTGGCCAATCCGCAGTGGATAAGGTTCTGGGTTTAAACCCCGATATGGACTTCAAAGGGTTCCTCAAAGGTGCGGTTGACACAATGTTGGCCACGGTTGCCCAAGGTGGAGCAATGACGATGGGTGGGGCTGCGATAAATAAAGCAGTTCAAAAAGCCACATCTGCGGCGGCGCCAGCAACGCCAGAACAACAACTTAGCGCACAAGATATTGCTGAGCAAAAAGGGTTCTTGGTTCCAACGCCTAAGAAAGAGGAAGCTGCCCCACCAGCCCCTGCACCAAATTATGGTGTGCAAAACGCTACGTATCAAAAAGGATATGGCGAAACCAATATCAATGCACCAGCCGCTGCGCCAACTACACCAACTGATCTAGGGCCAATCGGTGAAGTTAGACCAAGCGAAGAATTAAAACCTACGACTACTACAGAAACACCAGCACCAGCACCTGCAGTAGATCAAGCAACACAGATTAAACAGCTTACTGAAGAACATGTAAAGAGCGGTATCCCAGAAGAAGATGCCCAAGTATTAGCTGAAAGAGAAGTAAAAGGAACTGAAAATGCTGGACAACCTGTCAGTACACCAAGTGGAGTTAGCACTACAACACCTAGCGAACCCTCTGCCGGAGGCGCCCCCACAGGAGCTGGAGCACCTGCAGGAAATGGAGTGGTTTCTACTGAGCCGAATGCTGGACAGCCTGTTGCTGGAGAAGAAGCGAAGCCCGCTACAGTAGATCAGGAGACTGGGGAGATAACCCCAACTGAAACTAAAGAGCAACCCAAAACACCCGAGGAAACTCAGAAAGCTTTAACAACAGGAGAACCCAGTGGCCCTTCGACCCTTGAAACCGTCCAAGCAAAACCGCAAGAACAGAAAACAAAATCAGCCGCCGGAAGACCAGCAGCACCTGCGGAAGTAAAGGACAAAAAAGCTGCGGCAGCTAAGGAAACTCGGGCCGCTACTGATAAAGCCAACTACACAGTCAAGAAGGCGTTGCCTCTTTTAGACCAACTTGCTCAGCCTGTTGATACGTCGGAAGCTGCAGATGAAGATGCAGCCAAAGAAATGGTCGCAGCACATGCGGCTAAAAAGAGAGCGATCGTCAGAGAACTACTGATGCACTTCAACAACCCCAAGATTAGGGGTACTGAAGCATGGAAGCGTGTTAAGTCTGCTCTGGCTCATCCATCAATTACGGAAAAAGAAAAGAGCGACATTGATGCGGGTTTGAAGATTGCTCAGAAACCATTGAAGCAGTCTAGCAGTCCAGTCGGCAAAGCAGACAGAAGTTTCAGCAGAGTTCCAAATGCGGCCCAAGCGTTGGCTCGCATCATGAAGACCGGAACCATATTTGAGAAACTGATTGCTGGCAGAATTCGTGGGTTTGTCAACGGGGTTAAGATCCATGTCATTGAGGTTGGCCAAGAGTTACCTGAAGAACTCCAGCAACATATCCAAGACTTTGATGCGGCTCGTGGCTTGTACATGCCCGACACCAACACGGTATACCTCAAAGGCGATAGCTACGGCAATGACCATGGTATCAACAACATCACTGTGCTGCATGAATTGCTCCATGCTGCAACCAATCAAAAGATTGTGCTCGGCCTCAATGCCCTGCACAAAGGATTAAGCGACGCCAAACTCACTGGGTTTGTACGGGATTTGACCAATCTTGGAATGCGTGCATCTAAGATATACGATGCCTTAGACCGCAGGGGTTTGGTATCCAAAGAGCTCAAGCAAGTGGTGGAATCTACATTAGAGTTCCATGACGACGGCACGCCCTACTACAAAATTTTTGATGAACCCCAAGAGTTCTTAGCTTATGGTTTGACCGACCCTACGTTCCAAAACTTCTTGGAAATCATTCCATCTACTAGAGCAGAGAAAAGCGCTTTTGGTGAATTTGTTCGCAAAATCCTAAACCTATTTAATATTGGCAAAGATAATTACAGCGCACTGCACGACTTGGTTGATGTCACCGATAAGATTCTTGATGCCAAGAAAACTCCATTGATGCGTTTGGTGGAGTATGGTATGCCACCATTGAAGTCGGCATTGCCGACACAGCAGAATGCGGCTGATGAAGCCAAGCGTGATGCCCAGCAATTTGAAGCGCAAACAAAGATCTACGACCGTAGCAATACAGGTGCGGAGATTCTCAAGGCCAATCAAACCATTCAAATTATAAAGAATCCATCTAAGGCTTTGGGTGCGTTTAAGTACGGATTCAAGGATATGACTTACGCCAACAAGGACTTTATCCTTAACTTCCCTACAACCGACTTTGTGGCTGAAGTATCCGGTATCCAGTCTTTGAAAGACGCCAACATGCACTTAGAGCGCATGGGTGGCATGCAGAAACAAATGATGTCCGACGTGTCAAACCTAATTGAATCAATTGAGAATGACCTAGGTGACGATGATGCATTGAAGAATCAATGGACGCAGTTTACATTTGCTGTGCAGGGCATTAACCCAGAAACAACTGGGGCGCAAAACGTTAAAAACGCATGGAATGCACTTGGGCCAAAAGGTCAGCCTGCATTTAAGAAACTCACAAGGTACTACGCCCGCATGTTTGATTACATGGGGTTAATCTTAGAACAGAATCTGCAAGCTCTCGGCGGAGACAGCTCAGAAACAAGCCACGTGCTCGATCAAGTGCGGGCTACAATCAATTCACAAAACAGAATTGACTCCTATGTGCCTTTGTTGCGTGATCAAAATGGCCAATTCTGGGTGGCTGAAAAAAGCGGTGGTTTTTGGACTGCTAAAACCCAAGCCGACCGCAGAAAGTTATTGGAGTTCTTTGCCAAGGAAAAGAATAAAACAGTTGACCAACTTATAAAAGATGGTGATGTTCGCCAAGGTAATGACTTGGCCTCTTTGCGCAAAGACACATTGGAAACAAGCCCACTGCTTCAGCGCATCTTCACATTGATTGACAAGTCAAGTTTTAACACGGGCGATCCAATCCGCAACAAGTCTTACCAAGAAGCGATTAAAGAAGACATCTTCCAAATGTGGCTGCATCTGCAACCTGAGAACAGCATCCGCAAGAACTTCATTAACCGTAAGACAATACCCGGATACAACGTTGATCTTTTGCAAGGGCTGGCCATCCAAGGCAGTAAGTTCTCATTGCAGATTCCAAGGCTGAAATATGGCCGAGCAGCTCGGTTGGCTGTGTCTGCGGCTAGAGCAAACACCAAGGATCAGCTTGAGTTGACTCCATACGTTAAGCAGATGGATCAACGGGTTACAAATGCAATGACTCCTGAGAAGGAAGGCAAAATCAGCACGGTTGCTCGGTTCTTCACTAACCTGTCGTCGATATATTATCTATCTCAGGCTACTGCAATCACTAACGTATTGAGTGCATACGAAGTCGGCTTACCACAACTGTCGAAGAAGCATTCTCCTGCCGCTGCCGCTGCTGAGCTTGGTAGGTCGATGAAAGTGTTTGGTCTAACCGGAGTTCGCAATAAAGATGGTGGCTGGACTATGCCGACCATACTCAATACCGTGCAAGAAAATGAGGACGATGCACCTGACGTAGCAAATAGGAAAAAAGAAGAGCGCATGGCTCTGAATCAAATGGTTAACCTTGGGGTTAGCGAGAATACTGCGATCAGAAATCTATTCCACAGGGCTGAGACTCCCAGCGATAGCGATCTTGACAAGGCATTGCGCACTGCTAAAACGATTGGTACTTTGGCAACATTTGATATTATTCATGCGTCCGAGCGTATCTCTCGTGAAATGATTTATTACTCATCGTTTAGATTGGGTAGAGAGAAACTCTTAAATGGTCTTAAGAATAGCCCTAGATACAAAGCATTGAAGACCGATGAGGAAAGACATGCGGCAGAGCATCAGTTTGTTAAAGACCACATGGATGATCTAGTGGCTCAAGCTGCTAAAGATGTGCGTCAATCATTGTTTAACTACAATCCTGCCAACCGTCCTGCATTCCTCAAGTCAACCGGCGGTCGGTTGATGTTCCAGTTTGCGGTGTACAAGCTCAACATTCTGCAATTCCAACTCAGAAACTTGATCGGCATGGTCAAGCCTTTGGATGACAGCACTCGCGCCGAAGCAATGCGTGCGTTCTTTGGCTCCATGTTTACTTCATGGACTCTCGGCGGTGTGACCAACATGGCTGGTGGATCCTTGCTGATTGGTTTCCTCAGCGCACTCTACAACAGAGAAAGAGATAAGTTACCCGCCGATATGCGCCAGCTAGAAGGGTTTGAATGGTACAAGCACAACTGGCTCAAGAACTTGGCTGACGTTAGGATTGGTAATAGCGACTTAGGCTCAATCGTTAGAGATGGCCCAGTCAACGCATTCAGTGGGCTCGATATTGGTAGTCACACCAATATGTCCGATATATTCTTTAACCCCAGCAGTGTGGTTGAAGGCCGCACCATGCGGGATCAGATTGTGAATTACTTAACGGCTATTCTGCCACCTGTACCGTCTATGGTTCAATCCATGGCGCAAGGTCTTCAGCATTTGTCCGACGGTGAATACTTAAAGGGTATTGAGAAACTTTACCCTGCAGCGTCTATGCGGCACTTGTTACAAGCCTACCGTTATTCAACGCAAGGTGAGACAACCAAATACAATCAAACAATCATGACACCACCCGGTGCTACACGTACTGACAAAGACTTTAGACGTGGTGAGATTCTGGGCCAAGCAATCGGTCTACGTCCTATGCGCTTAGAGGAATTGCAGGATGCCAACCGCATGTGGTATCAACTAGATAAAGAGCGTGAGAGTGAAAGATCCAAAGTAATAACCAGCATGACGGATGCCTTGGTGAAAAACAACAAGGCCAATATCCAAAAGGCTGCTAAGCAAATGGGTGAGTTCAATAAGAAGTACTCGGCCACATACCCAGACAGTGCCATCACAATCGACAGCATTGATGCATCGTACAAATCTAAGATGGATGCTTTGGGGCTTAATTGGAGAGGTGCTCAGCTCAACGAGAAAAATATGCCGATGGCAGGGCAAGTTCTCGGGCCATCACATAGGGTTAGCCCTAACCCATAAAAAGACCCCGCACATAGGCGGGGTTTTAAGTGCAAAGAAAGGAACTAACTTTCTTCAGAAATCGGCAACTGCAGGAAGCCGATGGGTCTATTGTAGTTCAAACACGCCAGACCCGCAATCCTCTTATCCCATCCTCGACGACACATTTTGAGATCGTGTCGATATTTAGCCGCTTTGTAACCACGTGTAATGATTTACGTGCGGCCTTTGGGTCGATGCAGGGCACGAAGAAAGAAGTTCCCTTTTTAAACCGTTTCCAGTTTATCTGATAACTCACCGTTTCTATTTTCATTGGGTTCGATTTGTAAAAACTCAGTGGTTGAAGCATCAAACATCAATACCCGTACGGCAGGAGACACAACCTTCATGCCCTTGGCCATGCGTTTATTCATGGTTTCTTTATAAATACCTACCTCTTTCAGCTTGATAAGTAGTTCTTTATGGTTAATTTGGTTACGCACACAGTAATCTCTAAATGGTTTAGCGACCACATAAAGTATTTTGTTGTCCGGTTCGTAACGGATTAATAGTTCGTTTCTAGGTTCTAGCATAGGCATAGTGCTTAGCCCGCTGCGTGAATCAACTTCTCCATTCACAACCAAAGTATTAGCCACGTGAGAGTTGATATAGTCACCCAAGATCGTGAACGGTACATCTGCTGGAGGCTTAACGTCTTCACGCATTTCGCCGAGCATTTTAACCAGCCACTTGTACACAAGTTTCATATCGTAGTCGTGCAGCCCTAGGCTCTTGGCGATCAGCCCACCGGCGATGTTACAAGCACAAACTGCAGACCAAAAGCGCTCACGTGCGGTGAACTGAACTTCCTTGTCAATCCTTGCTTGGACTTCCCGAATCAAAGACTTGGCTTCTTCAAGATTATTCACAAGCCACTGGCAGTAAATCTCCCCGGCATGGCCATAGTTTTCTCTAAGCTGATGGTCAAACATCTCTTTGGCGACGGCTATATCGAGGATGTTGTTAGGCTCAATCTTGTACTCAATCAAACGCATGGACTCACCGTCGGGTGAATTCTTTAACGCCCCAAGTTTCTGATAGAAGCTAGCGTTGGATGAAGCCAAAGTCATGTTATTCCACACCGTGTTATTGATGCGCATCTCATTCGTCTGTGCCTTCATCTTGTCCTTGCCACGGCCTTGAGAAATACTGTAAGCCAAGTCAGAGAACTCTGCGGGTGACGTGTTTGTAATCTCGTCGATCGTGTTGGGCAGGTTGTTCATGATACCCAGTCGGTGCATCTTGGACTGAGCAGTATCTTTCCACTGCGACGCCAACTTAACAGGATGTCCGTATACGCTGTTACACATAAACAAAGCCGTTGACTTGCCCGATCCTGATTTCTCATGGATCAAGTTAATGATCGCACCGCTCATGCCGGTGAACTTCAGCAAGGGCGAACCAAACGCAGTCAATGCGGCAAACGCATGGGGTTCAAGACCGGGTCGGCCGTACATATTAAATACTTGCTTCCACTTCTCAAATGTACCTTTGGGGTGAATGTGCTCCACGATACCCCGTGTAGCGATGGATGGCGGGCTATAAAACACGCCGTCTTTGGTAATCTCACGCTCGCCAATGATGAACTTGCTGTCATTATCAGCCCAACCAAATTGTGTTCTCATAATATCTGCTCTTCTTTCTACTTGCATGTTCTTAATAAATGTCATCATGTAGATGTACATTTGGTCTAATTGCTTGGTAAACAAGACCACACCGTAGTGCGCCAATGTTTTTCTGAGTTCTTCCTTAACCGTGATTGAGGTTAGGGGAACCACAAACTCTTTTACTCCATCCCTCGGTAGGTGCAGTTTGATGAGTGCAACTTCGCCAGCATCAGGATCAACCAGTCGCTTTAATACGTACAAGTCATGCTCGTACACTTGGACGACTTCATCCTCTTCGTCATCGCCTCGGCGATAGATGCCACCGTTCTTACCACGGAAAAATGGGAATGGGTACTCCGGTATGTTGTGCGTCTCTACGATACCTTCTTCGGTTTCAACTTCGATGGTATTGTCTTCGTCATCAGCTTCAGCAATCTCTTCGCCCAATACAATAGGCGACTTAATCTTTCCACGGTGTGTGCATCCATCACAAAATCCTTTGTTGTTCTTTTCAAATGTTAGGCAATGATGCGGGGCTCCGGTAGCGACCAAGTTGTCGGCTTTGCGTTCAGTTTCCCGTTTATCATAATCAGGGTGATTCTTCGATATCTTGTGGATAGCGGTGTCTCTGTCTACGCAGAAAGCAGCAATCGATAACGCGCTGCGCCAAAGGTTATATTCAATCGTGTCTTGGTTTTGGAAGCAGTGCAGTAACTGTGCACAGCCTTTACCCTCAACCGACTTCATCATGATTGTCTTGAACCGTTTGACTCGATTCGATACCAACTGGCTCATCAGGGGGCTCAAGCCCTTGGGGATAAAATCAGGTGGCAGTTCTTTAGGCTCGGGTGCGCCGAGTAGTTCTTTTATCTGAGCGTAGGGAATACGTTCAGAAACTTCGTTGATTACTCTTACTTCAACAGGTGTATCGCCTTTGAAGTTAAAAGTCCCGGGTATCCTCAGTACTCGTGATGCTTCAAAAACAGCAGGGTCAACTATGAATTCATTCTCTTTGCACAACTCATGAAGCCTGTCGGCCAATGGCTCCCACTCACGACGCTCGATTGTTTCTTCTAGTAGCCAGTAGGCATGGATGCCGTAGCCTGAATCGACAATGACCGGTGCGGGTAACTTAACAGTTTTGCAAAACTCTTTGAACTTCTTCAACCCTTCTGCTTGGGTGCGGTAGCCCTTGCCTTCAGCCGCTTTAGCTTCACCACAATCGACGTCAATCCACAATGCCCTAAAGTATTTAGCGTTGGCATGGGTGCGGTTATTTTGCTCCCCATACTTGGC